>FUFK010068101.1_pt1 | contig 25133 bp, 40 predicted proteins | sample 1021851 | NCBI WGS metagenome assembly FUFK01 (sample SAMEA51879418, study PRJEB19060) | metagenome | reverse complement strand
ACACGGGAGACAACCTCCAATGTATCAATGGTTCGAACCAGCCAGTCGTTTCCCTCTAGGTGAACCTTATGATAAATGTCTTCATTTCTATAGTTAGGCTCAATCATAACTGCTATAGTGGGCTCTATCAAATTAAGCCAACGGTCAGGTACGCTCGTATTCTGGGTAAGCCCCTCACCGATTACCATTATATTGGACGGCAAATACACTAAATCACCCTTCTTGAGGTTTAACATCGTCATCCTCTTCTGTAGACTGGTTCGATTCATTGATACTGTCGATGAACTTATCAAACTGCTGCATACTTTGTAATGTCTTAAGTGCTTCCTGGGCTTTCATAAGCTGCTCTTGTGAAGCCTCAGTGTGAATATCCTCTGGAGGATGGGTAGTTTCAAACTTTGCTCTGGCAAAAGAAACCAACATACTTTGGTACTGCTCCAACTGGCGGATATTTCTTTGAAGCTGATCTACAACTTCGTTTAATCTTTGTTCAAGCTGGTGAGGTTGTGTTGTCTCAATTGTATGAGCAGCCCCACGAATGCTATCAGTCTCAGACTTCACTAAAGCCAACATTGTCTCGTTGACCCTTTCTAGTTCAATATCAAAATTAATATTTGCTCGCATACACGAAATCCTCCTTAATAGGATTATAGCCTATTGTTATTTGTTCTTTAAGTTATTTCTTGCGTGCCCAGTGATCTGGGATGTCTTCTATTTTGTCCAGCTTGGCTACAGGGCAAAGATCGCATCCGTCAGTCCAATCGGTCCTAGGTCCTCGTGGTGCGAATGGGTTTCGCCCATACCACTCAACCAAAGCTCTACCGCACCACGCATCTTTTACGACACCCACGATCGTGAGGTTAATTGGGCGGTAATCATTAATAACATCGTCATATGTCCAATGATACTCCCGGACCATCGTCACAATCTTTCTGCCCTCTCGATCATAATTTGGAAATGGACCCATGCCCCGTCTCTCACTCGCATACACGAGATCTCCGGCCTTGAGATAAGTTCTCCTGTCAACACAGAGGGTTTTCCTATCTGTCATTTATTTACCTTTCTTTTTCTTCTTTCGCCAGAAATCTTCAAGATCCTTGCGGGACGAAATCAAAGTTCCGTGCTCCTTGATGAAAGCCCAGCGAAACTTAGGGTCGTTTAGTGACGCACCCACCTTAATTGTTTGGTCTAATGATTTAAGTTCTTGTTCCGACAGTTCGCTCTTTTCTACCAACAAAGGACGGATGACATCGTAGTATTTATCAAGACCAATATAGCCGTCCGAGTTCCAGCGTGGGGCTCGACCTTCCCGATATGGCTTAAGAACCTTTTCCTCAATGTGAGGCAGAAGATCATCAAAAGTAATCGCATAGTGCTCTGTGAAATTAGGTTCTTCAGGGTTAAATTTCACTCCTGCGTATTCGCTGAAAAGAAACACGTTCGTCTCACGCTTCCAGTCATTGACTTTCTTCTCTCCAAAGCCTCGGGCAGTGCTAACATCTGACTTGGGTGCCTCATAAGTGGTCTTGTCTTTGCGAGTGACTGTTCTTTTTTCAGGCTTTGACTTAAGCTCAATAGTAACTCGTTCACCGTCCACTACAATATAAGCATCCGGAACATAGCGAGCATCTCGGCTTTCCAAATCACCCTTGTAGGGAAATAGATTAAAAGCTGAGATTACTGCTTTCTCTCTGCTGTCGTCTTGTGCCATTTTATTTTCCTTTCTTTTTCTTTGCCGCCTTCAAGCAGCGGTCTTGAAGCTTGACATTCTCTCCATTTACAAGAATGGTTGAGGAAGCGTAGAGTCCTTTGGCGTGGTTAGCCACCACTAGACCCATCTGGTCGTGAAGCTTGGGATTGTTTACCAAGTTAAAGTTGGCTCGCACCTTACAAAGAGAGCCCACAGGAAAAGCTGGGGGCTCAGTCGCAGCCTTGATGGCTTTCTGAGCGTACTTATTTTGAGTGAGGGCATTGTACTGCTTCTGAGTGGGAACGAAGTCCTCATCCGTAGCAATCTTAACAGACAGATCACGGAAGTACATGGTTGTAGCGTAGTAGTTTGCACAAATCAAAGCTGTGGGGCGGAAATGCTCCTTGTAAGACTGAACCCAGCGCTCTCGCTTGAGTTGTGCCTCGGGGGAGTAGCGTCGCTCCATATTATCAATACACTCAATCTGCTTAGGAGACAGCTTGCCGCCATCCTCAAACTGTGCCTTGAGAGATTCCGCAAAGCTGCGGTCACGATCAGACAACTTCTTAGCCATCAGTGCCTCAAAACGAGCAGCACCGTTAGGAACCTCAAGGCGTTCGGAACGTTGTCGCTTAGGATACATTTGATGCCAGTAGCTCATAACTCATCTCTCCTACACATGTATATTACCATAGGAGTAAAGTGTGTCAAGCTTTTATTTAAACTTTATAATCCCAAATCCAGCGCCAGCGTTTGCGTCGGTTTGTATAAAATTCTGATGACGCTTTATGATAAGCTTCTTGCTCCGCTCGAATGCTGTGATAAGCTATTTTCCCATGTCCATACTTTATATATCCCTTTAGGTAATCCCAATAATAAAGGATTATGAATCCGATTAATAAAGTTTCCAACATCTGCTGGAAGTGAATGGTTTCGTGGCGCTTGATCTCTTCGCTCATTGTCCCCCTACTGAAAACAAGAAAGAAAAGTGTAATGGCTTCAATGTTTATTGGAGCAAGATAGGAAAGCCACACGGGGATGCGGCTGTTCTCAATAAAGATAGGTTTCCAGTTTCTCATTTTACTCTCCTAAACTACCAGTGACTAATTGATTAGATATCGCAATGATATCACCATCATAGGATTGGTCCCGAACAACATAACCATTTTTATTAAAGATTTCTATCGCTGACCTAAACTCTTCAACGGTGTAGAGTCCGTTCTCTTGCAGATACTCTTTATTTTGAGGCCCATCACCCCTCTTATACACCCATTCTGGGGTTTGCATGGTCCCTGCATTTACCCAAGCTGAGACTGTTTTGCTGATAGTATCAAAATCTTTGTCTGCAAGATATTCTTGTTGACTCGGAGTCATCTTAATCTCTACTTCCCATCCATTATCATAAGAAGGTGGAGGTTTACGAGCATCAGGATTTTTCTCTGCATTTATATATTCCTGTCTTCTTGGGTGTGAGAGAGGATATCTAGTAAGGAGAACAATTTCACAAATATACATCTTAGGTTTGTATTTATCAAAATCAAAAACCTTTAACAATTCATAATCGTGCCCCTCGCAATCAGTAGCGTACACTAAATTAGTATTTTCATTGACACCGTATTTTTCTAATATATCAGAGGGAGTCGTAGTTTCAACCTTTATTGTCGTTGTGTGTTTTTGAAGCTCAGGGCATCCCAGATTGTTCTTATCCTTATAAAACGAACCAAGACCTCTAGCCCAGTGCTCTTTTATCAACTCAGGAGCATGGGAAAGTCTAAAATCTACTTCGCCACTGGCAAATTTTTCTTCCTCAATATAAGTCATCTCTCTGACCCCTGTGGTTGAATCTATAGCTACTCTTTCAAAATTCACATTTTTCAAATCCTTAAATGTTGTTTTAAGAGCGTCAAAATAACATGGTATGGGTTCTATCATTAATGATTTAGGATCATTTTTTATAACAAAATCATACAAGTTATCGCACATCCATCCATCGTTCGCACCTACTTTTACTAGAAAAAAGTTGTCTGGATCCGAATCGTAAACTTTTTGAATCAATGTATGAAATTCATCTTTTTGTATCTTATCTAGATTTCTGTAGTCTTGTTTTATAATTCTCATATTACTTTTTTCCAACCCCTAATAAACTTTTTGCCTTGAAAAATATATAACTTATTGTCGATCCCCCAACTATCATATGAAAGACATTGGGGTGCCAATGCTCTCCACAAAAACCAAGTGCATGTCTCACAAACTCTATCACCTTACTCTCCCCAGTCTTGCCATTTCCAAGAGTTTAGGATTATTTGCTTTTTCTTTTTTTCGCATTGCTTTAACCTGATGCGGTAGTAAATCGTGGGAATAGAAAATATAATCGCTGTAATAATATAGCCAATCATTTGATTATCAAGTCCATAAAGTGCTTTAGCCACATACCACCAGCAGCCGTAGCGATGAGCCATAGAATTCGTTGTACGTTAACTTTCCAGTCCTTGAGTTGGGCAAATTCAATCTGCATCTTTTCAAACTCTTCTAAGTCTTTGTCGGCTTTCTTTTTCCACACTTGCAGTTCTTTTGCAAAATCTAATGCTGGCTTTGATTCTTTAACAAATTCAAAACGACGCTGAGATTCTGATTCTAGTTCTTTAACACGGCTAAACAATCCCGAGTCGGGTTCGTAAAGGTTGTGTTTGACACCTCTGACTCCCTCTAGGATATCTTTTTGTGTTTTTCTGATATGATCAACTTCATTTAATAATTTATCAAATCCACCGTTCATTGACTGAGCGTTAGATATTTTACTTTCAACTTTTTCGACTTTCTCTAAAACAATTTTTAAAATTTCATCGCTCATTATCATTACTCCAAACAAAAAAAGACCAGGCAATGGATACTCTGGTCTTTTTAGGATGTAACCGGCTATTCTAATTAGTCGCTTGACTTGTGTTTTTATTCACCACCCTTCCGAAGAACAGCACAATTTGTTGTGAGAAGCGTCCCAGCCGCTGAAGCTGCATTACGCAACGCACACTTGACCGTCTTAGCGGGATCAATAACGCCCACTTCGAGCAAGTCCTCAAACTTTTCACTTCGCACATTGAATCCAACATTTTTTTCGTGGTCATCATGCGATAGTGAAGTCACTACAATGTCTGATGATATGTCGGCATTTTTAAGAATCTGAGTGATTGGAGCCAAGCACGACTCAACCAGTGCTTGAGCGCCTCGAAGCTGATCCTCAGACTTGGGATCAATATCTAAATTAGCAGTGGCTTTCAGCAAAGCTGTGCCTCCGCCAGCGACTACGCCTTCCTCTTGTGCCGAACGAACAGCCTCCAAGGCATCTTCAACACGGTGCTTCTTCTCAGTTACCTCGATCTCTGTTGCTCCGCCGATGCGAATTACCGCAACGCCTGACGATAACCGTGTGATGCGATCTTGGATTCTTTCTGCCTCTTGAAGACTGTCCGTGTCTCGGAGGTTTGCCTTAAGAATATCAATACGTTTGTCAAGTTCTTCATAATCTGTATTACCGTCAGCAATAGTCGTATGATATTTGGCAACCTCGACTCTCTTTGCTGAACCTAAGTGTTCTAACTTAACTTTACTAAGTTTGATTCCAGAGTCCTTGCTGACAAATGTGGCACCTGTCACGAGTGCGAGATCTTGTAAAATATTTCTACGCTCCTCCCCGTACCTAGGTGCTTTGATGGCAGCGATTTTCATATTGTTTCGCATACGATTAATAATGAGGGCTGCCAATAACTGCCCCTCAATCTGTTCTGCTACAATAACGAAGGGGCGACCATCCCTAGCTACGACCTCAAGTATGGGAAGCATCTCGTCTACATTGTCAAGTGATTCATCGGTCACAAGGATCAAACAATCTCGATAGTCTATTACACCACGGCGTTCATCAGTTACGAACTGAGGAGATACATAGCCTCCATCGAACTGAAACCCCTCCGTAATGTCCATCGATGTTTCTAGTGACCGACTCTCCTCAATAGTAATCGCTCCGTCTTTACCCGCAGCATCGACTGCCGATGCGATAAGAGTTCCTATGGTTTCGTCGCCGTTAGCTGACACAGTTGCAACGTGCCGGATCTCTTCCTCGCTCGAAACGGGCTGAGACATCTCTGTAATATTCTCACAGATAGCCTCAACCGCCAGGTCGATTCCACGCTTGACATCGATGGATGACGCACCGGCAGCAATGTGCTTGTTGGCTGAGGTCAGAATAGCCCGAGCCAATACAGTACTGGTAGTGGTTCCATCTCCGCTTGTCTTTTCTGTTTCCAGAGCAGCTTGACGGAGAACTTCGACAGCAGCTTGTTCATAGTCATCATCTAACTCTACAACCCGAGCAACACTTACGCCGTCTTTGGTAATAACGGGGTCGGCTCCACGTTTATAAAGAATTACATTTTGCCCCCTTGGTCCCAGTGTAGATGCCACAGCATCGGCGAGCTTGTTTGCTCCATTAAGTAGCCTTTGTCGGATATCGTCCCCAAACAGAATATGATCTTTACTCATCTTTTTCTTCCTTTATTCTTTTTAAGCTGTTTTATTTGCTTTTGAACTGATGTAACCGACGCCTCTAAAGAATCCAGTCGCAGATTGGTCGTGTAGTAGAAACCAACCAACGGGACCAGTAGAGAGGCAATTGTTATTATTATCTTAATGTCAACTTTCACTGTCTTACCAAAAATACATTAGTGAAAAGTTAGGAATAGGATGCATCCCCAGGAACTCAAGACTCTGATTCCTGAAACCGACCTGAACTGCTAATGGCAGTTCGAGCGATACAGCAAACTGCTTCCAGCGACGCTCAAGTCCTACGCCAGGACCAAAAGAAAGCATTACGCCTTCGTCAAGTAGTGGACCTTCGGTATCCCACTCTTCACGGGATTGACGAGTATAAAAAGCCGCCATACCTAGTGACCAGTAGGCTCGACCCCACGTTGTGGAGTTGAGCGTCTGGAACATTGTCGCCCCTAAGAATACAGTGGCATCAAAATCATCCTCAACAATCGGAAGGGCTGACACTTGCCAACCTCGTCCATCCTTGAACTGCTTACTGTAACCAAGTCCAACACCGTGGGTTGAACCAGCAACAAAACCAATCCGTTGTTCATCTGCCAATGAGATACCGGGGATCAATAGACCGATCATGAGTAAGTAACGCATCAATCTGTCTCCTCGACTCCAAGAATCTCAACTTCAAAGGTTAGATCTTGACCTGCAAGTGGGTGATTGAGGTCAGCAGTGATGGTTGTCTCTTGCATCTCCATAAGGCGTGCGATGACTTGACGACCATCCGGACCCTGAAGTGGGATTGGCATCCCAACCTCAAAAGGGAAATCATCTGGAAACATACTTTTCTCTAAAGTTGTCATTGCTTCTGGGATTGGGTCTCCATAAGCGTCTGCCGCCTCAATAGTAAAGGTCTTACTATCGCCAGCACCCATGCCAGTCAAGGCACTTTCAAAACCTACAATGAGATTTCCCTGACCGGTTGTAATCGTCATTGGTTCATTGCGCTCAAAGGAACTGTCAAAAGTAGTTCCATCATTTAGAGTTCCCTTGTAGTGCAAGGTCACCGTACTTCCGTTTTGTACCGTTGTCATCTTTTTGTCTCCTTAGTGTTTAAGATGAGTATCTCTTTGGACTTTTTGTCCTTAGACATTCCGTAACTCCATTCAGGATATACGATTTCATAATCTTTGTATAGTTCTAAAATAAATGGACTAGGGTTATAAGATAAAATCCAGTTATTCTTTTTCTTTAGTGCCGCCGCCAGTCCGTAATGATCGAAGCCTTTGTGGGCTGAACCGTTCTTACCATAGAGGACTGGGTTGTCAATCGCATAAGGTGGATCAGCATAAATGAAGGCGTCGTCGTGATGACGGGAAAGACTTTCTTTAAAGTCGGCTAGCTCAACACTTAGAGCGGGACATAGAAAGTTTCTAAGTCGTTCAATACTACTTTCGGTGAACCGCTTGTCTGCTGCTTGTTGCGAGTATCCACCGCTCAAAGTTGCCCCGCTAAATGATGAGCGGTTGAGAGCGTAATACATACAGGCTCGCATCTCTTTCCAAAGATAATGAGTATTATCCATGTGCGTCCACGATTGCTTGCGTTGGTACTCAGTAAAAGCCTGCTTGCTGCACGGGTGAAAAAGGGACTCCAGCATGTTAGCTGTGCCATGTGGGTCGCTTAATGTTTGTTTCCAAAAGTTAACTAGAGGCTCGAAGATCTCGTATCCAAAAACTCTTACACCCTGAGAGGCATAGTGTATTTCTATGGAGCCTCCGCCAAAAAAGGGACTGACGATTTCTGTCAGGTTTTTTGGGAAATAAGGTGTGATGTGTTTGAGGGCTCTTGTTTTACCGCCGGGGTATCTTAAGAGTGATTTCAAGTTTCCTCACTTTCTTTTATTTCTTGTTTCTATCGAGATTCCGTAAAGTACAATAAGATAAAGCCGCTGGGAGCAGAACCTCACCTTCACGACTCAGAGAAGGAACTCCAGTGGTGCGCCCATCATCACAGAGCTTGTTCACTAGTTCCAAAACACCCTCTTTGGTGTCAAGGGTGACGGGGGATGGTTTTAGCACAGCCCCCTTTTCAGCGAGTCGAGCACTCGCACGGACAACATAAGCTGTGTAGAAACCCCTGGGTTGACTGAGAAGATATTCTCTCTCTTCATCAGTCAGATTGGTCATTTCTTTGATCATTCTCAAAGCCCTCGGATGTCCTTGTCCGCTTCCATATGCGCCCAGGCGAATTTCAAACTCGATGTGATCCCCAATCTCAAATTTAGGAACGCCATATTTTTTAAGCCCGGCGGGGTCCTGATCGCCGAAATAATAAAGACCTTTTGGATCTTTGCCATCCTTTCCTGGGCCGATCTGTATGTAAGGAGTGCCCTTCTTGAGATATCTTTTTTCTATGAAATCCGCAGTAGTTTTGAGTGGGTCCGAAGTAAACCTATCGGCAGCACGTCGGGCTCCAGAAGAAAAATCCCCCAACTCTGATCCGGCCAAATTCCAAGCAGCAGTGGTTACAGCGCCTGGATATTTGCCTGCTCCAAATTGATGAAACTTTTTCAGCGCCGAAACTTTATAATCTTCATCAGCAAAGCCAATGGGCTTACCGTAGGCTTTGCCACTTGGTTTCTTAAGGTAATACTTTCCATCCTTTGGGTTTTGCATCAGTCGTTCGTCTTCTGTTGACGTTATTGGTTCATAAGCTCTTAGTTCTTGTCTGACCCTAGCCATCTGTTTGGGTAGTTCTGAGATCTTATATTTCTCTAAAAAGTTTTCAAAAGCATCAATGGGTAGACCTTCGCTCGGTTCCCACTCTACGTTACCCTCTTTGCCTGTCGGAAGTAACTCAAACTCTCCGTATATATTTCCAGACCCCATCGGATCAGTAGCACCAAGTTTTAGTTCTACGTCATATGGCTCGCCGTCAATTGCTATAGCAGCATCCGCCTTAGTGGTATGACCCGCAACAACATCTCTTGCTGAGAGAAGCGTATGTCCCGGAAGATCCCCTATAAGAAGTTTCAATACATCAAGTTCATATTTGTCACCTTCATTACCTGCTTCACCTGCTGCTACTTTCTCCATTTGGTCCAATGTATCAAGACGAGCCTGGAGGAAGGTATCTGCTTGAGATTGTGTTCCCTTCTTTTTCTTTTTCCCTTTTTTCTCGGGCTTAGGTGGTAGTTCTTCCTTGTCGAATTCATAATCGAATTCCTCGGCATCTTCTTCATCGCCTCCCATGAGGTTCAAAGCTGTCGCAAACTCATCTGGTATTTTTCTTTGAGTGTACTTGTATCTTGGTTGTTCCAACAGCGCAAACAGTTCCTTGTCAATAATCTCATTCAGAAAACTTAGGCTCTCGCTAATCTTCACAGTCATATCAGGAGCCATCTCCTGTTGTTTTTCTATTTCCCTCATCAATACTGGAGAGTGATGGTGTAGATCATCCACAACATCTGGACACCCACAAGAGTCAACCGCCCCTCGAACATAGTTCTCCGGACTGGCGGCACACTCGCCGTCAAGAAATAAATTATCCGTAAAGATCTCGTGCTGGCGATCATTGAGGGTGTCCCAGTGACCGTACTCCATGCCATTCATTTTCAGTCGGCGGTTAAGTTCCTTGATCTTCAAGGCAAACTCGTCCCGCACCGGACCACTGGCGATGATCATATCAACTTGCTGAGGCTTTAAGTGCATTAGAGATTCTTAAGTTCTTGTTGGATCAGGGCTCGAATAGAATCAAGAGATTCTTTCTTCATCTTCTTGTCTTTGGCAGCCTTTTTCATTGGCTCCTCTTTATCACCATCGCCGTCCAGGTCAATGTAGTCTGGCTTAGCATCGTCTTCATCACGATTAGCTGAACCACAGTGGGCTTCATCAGTGCGACTAATGGCAGCTTCATATTCTTCTTTAATAATTTCTGCCAACCGTTTCTTGGAAATCTTATATTGGGACATTGTTTTTCTCCTTATTAGAATAAGACTAACTATAAATAGTCAGTTCTGAAGGTGTTTCCTTATTTCTTGTTCGGTTAATAAAGTGTAAGTAAAGGAGTTACCATACAATTTGGCCGACTCCTTGCATATATCTAAGAACTCTTCGTAATCTTTCACAGATTGAAATACCTGACAACCTGCACTCCATTTTTCTACCAAGTAAGACTTGTCGTAAGGATTACTACGATGAATGTTTATACCAAAGTATCCTTCGTTTATTGTATTAAATCCTTGATAATCTATGATACTATCCTTATTATTGTCTCTCCAAACTTTGACCGGTTTAGCTTGAACGAGCGCTGGGTATTTATTCTGGTGTTTGCCAAGTTTCCAAGTCCCTCGGTACTGTCCGGGAATCAATACGGCGGTCCCCTTCGGATTGAGAGGATTCTTCAACCAGTGTTCTCCTGGGTCTGTTGTTATTGGGTAAACTTTGCAAACCTCTTTGAGGTTCTTATCTAAATAAATCAATACTAAAAAGTCATCAAACTTATTAGTGCCGGGATTATCTCTTCTCACTCCAAGAAGATTTACATTCAGCTTCTTACCACCATCAAAAAAAATATACGATTTCTCATTCATCACCTTGTAGAGGTTTTGAGTCGTTAGTAAGTCCACTAATGGTTCCATCACTGTTGAAGACTTTATCCGGTCGGTGGAACTTTGCATTAGTTTTAAGATCATCTTTATAAAATTCATCGTCCGCTCCCTCTATTGCCAGACCCCTGTACCTATATAATAACTCATTTTCCTCAAACTTTAAGTCTGCAAGATCGAGTTTATAATAAGTTAGTGCCACTAAATAGGCTTGTAAATTAAAATCAGGTTTGGTTGCTCGTTCTTTGATCCATTGAATCACACGCTTTCCAAAAAAAGCCTTATCCGCATGAATAATATTAGATTCTTCATCTGGGAACCTAACAAACCCTTGGGATATCAATAATTCATAAGGTGTCGCCATGGTGACGCCTTTCTTAGTTTTGTTTTTTCTTTTCTAGTTCGCTTTGAATCCAGGCTTGTCCGATCGGGTTTTGCACTGGAGATTCTACAAATTTGTTAAGGCTCTTGATAACCTCTTGAGGTGGGGGTCCAAACACTGAGTTTTCTACAATGGAGAAATTATCTCCGAATAATTCTTTGAATCTTTCTTTGTTGTCCTGTACGCTTTGCCAAATCTCTTCTACCTTCTGAGGTCCCAATGTGCGGGAGCGATTTGCGTCTCTTTCAATGGCGACAGGCAAGGATGTATCTACAAAAAGCATATAAGTGTCATACCCCATAGCATCGGCAAGCTTCTTTTCTCTGACCATCTTGTCAAATTTACCGCCAGTGCCATCAATCAACATACCCAAGCGACCATCTTCATATAGATCACGTAAGTTCTTTAGATGGCCTTTTGCTATGTTGCGAGCCGACTCTGGCTCATTAGGATCTTGAACTATATCCCAAAGCTCGCTGCCTGGGAGTTCAGATATGTCCTGAAGATCTTTTGGGTTGATTCCAAGTTTAGCCAACTCTCGTTCAAAGAAGCGATCAGAGTTTACATATTTAAGCCCATTAGATCCCACAAAACTTGCGTTCTCAAAAAATGGTTTGGCGTTGGGTGTGCGGACACCAAAGATCACGTCAGCTAAATAGGACTTGCCACTGCCAGGACCACCTGCTGTGAAGACAGCCTTGAGAATCCCTGGATCATATACACCCTCTTGAATAATTTTAGGGGCGCACAACATAGACGAATGCCGCTGTTCCGTAATGACTTGTCGCACAAGGTGGCGTAAGTTTACAGAAGGCAGCGGCTTCGTCATGTGAAGAACCTCTCTGAGATTAGTTCTTTTTAAGCAAGCGCTCTACGACACGAGCAAGAACTGCTTCGGTGAGTGCTTCGTCATCAATGACTTCAAGTTCGAGTTCTTCATCGGTGCGATTATTGACAAAAGCCTTGTCGCCCTTTTTCTCTCCACGTCCTTTGCCGCTCGTCTTCTTGTCGTCATCCTTCTTGGTGGTGTCACCACGATCTCTCTTGGCGGGCATATCACCACCACGTTCGTGAAGACCTTCTTCTTCGTCACGATTCATGGGACCACGGTCACGACCCATGGCATCACGATCACGACCCATTGCGTCAGCGTCGTCCATGTCGTCGTCGGCAGCATCATCCAACTCATCGGATGCGTCCATACCGGCGTCCATGTCGTCCATGGCGGCTTCGTCAGCGTCACCTTCGACCTCAATATCTACACCAGTCTCAGCGGAGATAGCGTCAACGACAGCTTGAACGATGTTTTCCACGGCTTCCTTTTCTTCCATGGATGCTTCGGCTTCTTCACCGGCTTCCATTTCTACTTCACCAGCAGCAACTTCATCTTCAGCAGCGTCCTTCTCATCTTCATGAGCGGCTTCTTCAACTGATTCTTCTTCAAAAGTGTCAAGAAAGTTTTCGGTCAAGGGTTGCATATTAGCGAGCTTACCCCAGCGACGAACGACGCTTTCATTAATGAGTTTTGATTTCTTTGTCATTTTGTAAAATCTCCTTTATGACGCCAAAGGCAATCAACTTTAATTAGTCTAGGTTTATGTCAAAAACCCTATTCTTCCTGAAAATCTTCAAATTCCTCTAAATCCTTTTCTAAACCTAGTTTTTTGAAAGCAGCATGTTCAATCTGACTTACTCTTGGGAAGCTGACACCCATGCGGTCAGCTACCTCTCTAAGGCTTAATCCATTCTCATATTTTCGAGCACAAACAATAGCGCAATTGAGATCACCCTCATAGTCCATCCAGTTGCGACATTGAGTCTGGTCGCATTCTATCTGCCACTTTTCATGAACCTGGAAACATTTAGGAGATGTGCCATATGATATCTCCTCCTCAGTAGGTTGGCGGTTAACGTCTTTTTGTTGCTGTCTGCTGTCTTTGCGATAAAACATTTATTTTTTCCGTCCGTTTTGTGTAGTAAGAATGTGAGTGCCGCTTTCGACTGTGCCGGCAGAGGTCTGTCGAGCCCACTCAGCTTTGTGTTGGAGTTGTGCAATTGTTCGAGCACCTGTGTAAGACAGTCCGCTCTGAATGCCTCCTTTGAGATCTTGAAGGATGTCAACAACACTACCCTTATAAGGAATATAAGAAGCAACACCCTCTGGGGTTGATGATTTCTTCCGCCAATCCATCTGTGCGACTCTGGATGCCATGCCTCGATATTCTTTTGCACGGGTTCCGTCTGGTAGAGTGACAATCTGACCTGGACTTTCTTGAGTTCCTGCAAGCAATGAGCCACACATTACAAAATCTGCGCCGGCTGCTAAAGCTTTAACAATATCTCCCGAGGTTTTGATACCACCGTCTGCGATGATTTTGACGTTACGGTCTGTCCTGGCGCAGTCGAAGATCGTTTGGAGACCGGGTAAACCGTGCCCTGTGACAATCCGAGTAGAACAAATGGAGCCGCCACCAATATTACAGCGTACAGCATCAGCCCCCCAATCACTGACATCGTTTACACCCTCCAGCGTACAGACATTTCCTGCAATAATATAAATATTTTCCCCGAATGCTTTCCGCAGTTCTTCAAGTGCTTTTTTCATCATAATGTGATGACCGTGAGCTACATCCACACACAAAACATTTGCCCCCAGAGAAAGAACTGTTGTTGCTCGTTCCAGATAATCACCAGTGACACCGATGGCTGCGGCAGTTAGAGACGTACTGATGTGAGATGCTGCCTGGTAAACCAACTGTCCTTGTTCGGGGATAGTATTATAACGGTGAATGACGGCAAGACCACCTGCTTTCGCCATCGCTACACTCATATCAACTTCTGATACGGTATCCATCGGCGAGGCAATGATGGGTAAGTCTAGTGAGCGACGGTCAGTCGAGCCAACTGGAGATGTTGACCTCAGATCGGCTAGTGATGTCGCTGTACTGAGGCACAAGCAACATGTCGTCATAAGTGACTGCTTCTTTAAATTTCATTTAGTTGCCCGCCTGAAGAGTTTACAAATCGGTTTTGATGCTTCAGTTGCTACTTTATAGGCAGCTTTATAAACCTCACCCTCGCAGATGTGTTTAAGTTCATGTTCGTCCCATCTCGAAAAAGTGTCCTCAATAATTTTAGCCCAACCTTCTGTCTTATCCAGGTGAACTGGATCCATTTCACCATCTTCATACCAACCACGCACACACCTAACAGTGTTAAGATGCATGTCGGTAACAGATTCCACAATTTGGGGGTCTAGTTCTCCAGGATTGAGACCAGCTTCCAACTCAATCGCTGTACGAATAAATCTACATTTTGCCATTTTCTTCTCCTTCAAAAAGTTGCTTGGCTTTTTCTAAACAGTCGGGACAGAATAACCTGACTTGCTGTTCTTTATTTCTAACTGTAACTTTCCAAGTCATATGCGCTTCACGAGTCTTTGGAAAAACTTCACTACATGCACTGCACGTTGCGGGCATTCTATCAAACATATTCATTTGATTAGTAACTCGCCTTTGTTGTTCTGTCACGAGCTTCTTTTCTTTTTTCTTTTTCTTAGCTCGCTTTATTTTCTTGGCTTGTTTCTTATGCAAGTCTAAGCTCCGACTCCCGCACCGAAGTGGTTTCTCCGTCCTCCCAATAAACAGTCCACCACTTTTCATTCTTACGGAGGAAATACCCAACGGTTCTCCCCCTCATGCCAGTTTCTGGACCTAATACTGAAGTGTTTGCTCGAAAATCACTAGTCATCATTTTTTCTCCTCGATGATTTCAAATGGTTCGGTACGGTAATCATATACCCATTCTGGAATCTTGTTTAATGGATAGCGCAAGCGTGGCTTGGAAGCATAGAACTTGCGATAAGCGACAACGGGGTTGTCATCTTTGAACTCTTCAGGCATAGCCAGTCGCAGCGGAGTGCACTCCATCTGTGGAAACAGATCTGGGTCCACCATCTCCACAAGAGTCTGAAGCACATCGTTACACTTGTGGCTCTTGCCGAAGCGGTGCTGATACTCGTCGATCATAGCCTGGCAGTGAATCGCCAGGTTCATAAAGTTATTACAAGACTCAGCAGCCCACAAGCACGATGGGTGCTTAGGGTTGAACGAGCGGTAAGGTGCTTTCATCCCCTGCTCGTTAAGTACTGTAGATAAGATCTGGCAGGACTCCAGAATCATTTTGACAACTCGCAAGTTGTCTTGGGATCGTGCTGACTTCTCCCAGTCAATCGCCCCGGTTTCTGTGTCACCTTCAATAGCAAAGATATTCATAGCCATCCTTTCTTGATGTACTATTAGATTATCACAAGTCTAAGATCGGTCAAGTTTTTTATTCGAAATAAACGTCAAGAATGCTAAACATATCCTCTAGCTCACTTTCCAGAACTGTATCTTTTTCCAGCAACATGTTAGTTAGTATAACTATGTGTTCTCGTTTTTCTTCCAGTAATTTCTCTGCTTCACTGAGTGCGGTATCAATGACTAACTTGACCGCTTCGTCAAATTCCTCTTTAACCCAATCTGAGGCATCGGTGCCACGATTACCATAAGCGTTAGGACTACCAAAATACAATGGACCCATTGCTCCCATACCATAATCTTTCACCATTGTCTCAGCAATCTGCTTGGCTCGCACTAAGTCATTGGATACGCCGGTTGAGGTTCCGTCAATGCCATAAAACATTTTTTCGGCAATATACCCCCCCAGCAATACCTTGATTCTTGCAAGGTTTTCTTTTTTACTAAACGAGTATCGATCATCCTCTGGTAACTGCATGGTCAAACCCAAAGCTCGACCGTGAGGTATTATCGTAACTTTATGAAGAGGGTCGGCATCATCCAAATAATAAGCCAACAGGGCATGACCGGCTTCGTGGATGGCAGTTGCTCTCCTCGAAGACTCACTCATACTCATCGACTTGCGAGGTTTACCCATGGTAATCTTGTCCCTTGCTCGATCGAAGTGAGAGTCGTTGACAACTGGGGCTTGCTCTAAGGCTGCCAAGATCGATGCTTCGTTCACAAGGTTTGCTAAATCTGCTCCAGAAAACCCAGGTGTTAGTCGTGAAATCTTTTCTAGATCTAAACTAGTATGAATAGGAACCTTCTTAGTGTGTATTTCTAAAATTTGCTGCCGACCGGTGGCATCGGGCAAACCAACTGAGACTTTTCGGTCAAAACGACCTGGGCGAGTGAGCGCCTTGTCTAACGTATCAGCACGGTTTGTAGCCGCAAGCATAATGATCCCTGAGTTGTCGGAAAAACCATCCATCTCAACCAAAATTTGATTTAGGGTTTGCTCTCTCTCATCGTTACTTCCATGACCGGGACCACCACGCTTTTTACCAATAGCATCGATCTCATCTATAAAAACAACACATGGTGCTAATCGGTGAGCCTGATCGAACAGGTCCCTAACCCTTGATGCTCCAACGCCGACAAACATTTCCACAAAGTCAGATCCCGCAGCTAAAATAAAAGGAACATCAGCTTCTCCTGCCATGGCTTTTGCTAATAGGGTTTTACCTGTTCCCGGTGGCCCGTGCAGCAGCACGCCTTTTGGCAATTTACTACCCATGTCGGTAAACCTTTTGGGGTCACGAAGAAACTCAACTAAGTCTTCTAACTCTTCTTTTGCCTCATCACACCCAGCAACATCTTCAAATAAAGTATTGTCTGCGCCAGGCATCACCACAACTGAGTTCGATTTTCCAAAGTCTTTCATGCCATTAGGTCCTTTATCTGGCATGTTCCGGAAAAAACGGTAAACAAAATAAAATATAATTATGAACGGCAGCCATGTAATAAAGGCACTTAGCCATATCGATGGTTGTTTTGGTTCTTTGAACCTTATTTCTAGGTTTTTATATTGTGACAGATCCTGTATTGTCTTGTCGGTAAGAGGAGCCGTAGTAATATAGGTTTTATCCTCTATTTTTAATTCCCATGTATTTCCTTGGATAACAATAAAAGCATCTTTATTTGTCTCTTCTGCTTTCGAAATGATTTTGTTTATCTCAGTGTAAGAGACCTTCTCTACAAAACCCTGGGGTTGGTGGGTTCCGACACTAAGAATAAAAAAAGCAGCGAGAATAACAATAAACCAAACAATTAAACTTTTGTTTTTGCTGCTGATAGGCATATCGACAGAAGTCTCCCGAATCTATTACATAGTAACTAGTTCGGAGAGGCAGGTTATTTCACCAACCGGAGACCTTGTTCTGTAATCCATTCTACCTGATAATCACGGGGTGGCTTGCCGCTCCATTCAACCTTAAGCATGGGAAGCATATTTCGCCTTGGGGCTGGCGTGGTAGACAAAACCAGTCCGACGTAACGAACACCAGCTATAGTAATTTCAACAAGGTCGGCTGGGCTATACTTAGAATAGAGAGACATCAGGGTTCACTCACGATGTCCCAGCAGTTGTTGGCGTTGGTGAGGGATTCCTCAATCCTCTCGCCGGTTGAGATCATCTGCATCCTCACATAGTGGTTTCCACGAGTTTCCGTTCCCCTGACCTCGTGATATGCCTTGGTGAGAACCAAAGCCAACTGTCCACGGCGAGCACTGTGACGGGCTCGTAAAATAGTTCCAGGCTGTTGAACCTGCCACATTTTATCTTTAACTAACATCGCTTACTACCTCCCAGTTAATCGCCATATACATAACTCTCATCCCGCTTGGGAACATAACATCATACTCAGAATACTTTTCTTTGCTTGGCACAATGATAGCATACTCACCGTTCTTGCGAATAGTGATATTTTTTCGACACCACTTCTTTGCCCGCAGTAGCGTTCCTGGCGAAACATTATCAGGGTTCATATTTAACCTTGTATTGTAAGTTTCAACAGGGCGTGCCATTACCACATCCTCTTCGTTAGGTCTTGTTCTTCAACAAAAAAAAGTATTCCCATCGGGCTTCATTACTTTCCAATGGCGTCTATTAACCAGTTCCATCAAAAGCAGCGGTGCCTTGTTCTCAGCCAGGTCAATGAACCACAAAGTGGACCAAGCAGTGATCGCTGACTTTCTGATCCGAACTAAATCACCTGGCTTCACGACAAAACCTCCGCCTCGCTGGCAAAGAGCATAATGGTATTGTTCTCGCAACCCATGATGTCTTCTAGCTCATTGAACTGTACACAAGCGGGATAAATCTTAACCCGTTCGGGAAGCCTGTCTTGATCAATCTTGTAAGACAGGTCATACTTCTCCTGGACCACAAGACCGATCGCACCCTCAAGGCGCTTTTGGATGCCAGGGGCGAACTTGCCCAAAGCCTTTGGAGTTACTTTTACAATCTGTCCAGCCTTCATGATACCTGTTCCAAGTTACAAACATAATCTACAAAGTCTGGCACATCATCAAAGGCTTGGAGCCTATAGAAGATGTGCTCCTCGGCACCTTCGTAGTCTCGGTCAAACGAACAACCGGGCGACACCTCAACAACTAAAGCAAGTAAGTCACCCAGAACATCGTGGTTGCTTTTAACCAGCATACCTGGCTGGATGCGACAGCGCTTCTGGATTGACTTGAGAAGTTCTTCACCGTACAACATATCTCTCTCCTTGTACCTTATATTACCACGGAAAGGGTTGCTGTCAAGCTTTTTGTATTAGTTCTAGAGATTCTGGATAATGAATCTTGTTTTCGGGCATACCCTGTAAGTTAACCCATATAATCTCACCCCTGGCTTCAAAGATTTTTCGTATGAGGTATAATTCTTTGTTCCCTCGGTGCCGAACTAAATCACCTGGCTTCATTGTCCCTCCGCCAAACTAAGATAGTGGTCAGGAATTTCCTCCTGTGCTTGCCGCTCGTTACACCACTGGACTTTCACCAAGTTTCCTAAAAGCTTGTGCGAGCGAGTAGATTTGACTAGCCCAAGAGTGGGATTAGCAGGGTGGTTGTATTTTACCAAATCACCTGGCTTCACTGACCACCTCCATATTGTCTTCGTGGGCTAGAACATTTTGACCGTCGTTCATACGTTTGACAATCCAGTTGTACCCACGGCTTTGGCGAACAATCATACCCAAAGTTTTGTTATAATGCTTATCAACATTGACTAGGGCACCGACACTAAATCTATTTATTGGCTGCATTGATCAACTCCAATTCACAGGTGTTCTGTCCCCTGGTTTCCCCGTCCTCCCAGAGCACTTCTACGACATCCATCACACCCCAAGTGAGAACAATAACTCCCGCTTGACCATCCTCAAGGTGCCGAACCAGATCACCTTCTTTCATCACTCTCTCCTTACATCTTATATTACTATGGATAGAGTGTTTGTCAAGTTTTATTATTAATATATGCCTGTTGAATGATTGATGTCCGGAGGTTTAGAGCAGAGTTTGTAGACTTAAAACTTTCTTCAGCCCAATTAATACCTTGGAATACCTGTCGGGTCCGAGCAGCATCGTCTAAAAATATTACTCCATATCCTTTTCTGCCTGGAAGATCTTCAAAGTTTTTATAAGCTTTCATTTTATCTTTTCCAAAACATGTGGATGGTAGATACACATCACACTTATCTAGTAAGTGTTTATTGCGTGTAGTCCCGGAGGTGCCGCCATCTGACAGAGAATAAACCTTGAAAACCTTCTGACACAAAGTTGCATCAAAAGAATATGAAGCGTTTGTAAAATCTTTAGCCCAAATCTGAAAAACTGTATTCACCGGGATCTCTTTGCCTTCTGGATCAGTAAAATCAGTATCTAACTTCTCTGAGTGAATAAGGTTATATCCCTCGACTCTTTTTTTAGGGGAACCCTTCCCATCGCTAGCAAAAAGTTGCGGCAACACAAAAGCAACAAAATCAGCAAACTTGTTTGAATGATTTAAGAACCTCAATGCCAGATGGCCTCGTAAGCCAAACGGAGGGTTCCCGATCACTATATTGTTGTCGGTGGTCGGTTTCCAGGATATATAATCTGCCTCGATAATCTCGGCAGACCGTGGCTCAATATCAATACCAGTGCGACGGCTCTTAGGTAAGATGTTGAGAAAACTACCCGCACCCGCTGAGGGCTCTATATAATTATATTTTGTCTCATCGATCCCTAACTCAGCCAGTTTATTACACAGGACCCCATAACAATATGTGGCTGTGTCAGACGGAGTAAAAAACTGATCCTTATCTCTGAAACTGAACTCGGAGTAATCAAGCTTGAAACCTGTCATTTCAGCGAGATCAAAATAATATTGGCGTGGTATCTCGCCAAGCAGGAACCACCTATCAACGGTGTTCGTAACAACATTAAACATCGCAGCCACCTCTCGCAGGCTAGTGGCATCGATGACATCTTCCAGCAAATCAAGCAACTCTTCCTGAGAGTTTATGTCAGGAAACTTCATGCAGACGCTCCTTGATAAATCGGCTCACATCTTCAGGAGTTGTATTCACGTTGATCCGCATAGTGATTCCAGCGGGGATACCTCTCTTTTCACAGATCCGTTTACTAAAATCAAACTTATACTTTTTACTTTCTGCCCGCTGATGCGGTGTTCGACCAATAACTCCGTGACGCTCGCCGTGGCGGATAGAACTTGAGGGAATAACCGTCAAAAACATTTCATCAGGACACACATCAAGAAAGATAAAAGACTCACATGTTCCATCAAGACGCAAGCTTTCATGCTGGAAAGTATCGCTTGATGAATTTAAGCGGGCAGTCTTCTGCTCGACACGCCGAGCACCAAAAGGACCTTTCATATAAAAGTCATAATGACCGTCCTCAAGAATAGTATTACCTCCATGAGTAATATCCACTTCAGGGTCGGTGTCTAAAATGTCATAGATCAGATTCTCTCCCCACTCACCGATCTCGTCGCAAGTAAAGTCTTTTAGCTTTTCAAAGCGAGAAAACTCCCAGATATTTGCTTTACTGCGCTTACGACTAATATCTTCGGTAATGCGAGATGCTACTTCAAACATCATTTCCATGTCAGCCTCCTAAGCTGGTTAGTGTGGTACAATATTTTACCACATTTTGTGAGTATGTTTATCTTGTTCCTGAGATGATTTCTAGGTGATGAACGGAATAATATTCGGTGTCAGGCGATTCGAGCCAATCAACAAGAACAGAGGTTGTCCCATGATTCTTTACTTCAGGATAAGACAAAACAAGACCGATGGGGTTCCAACCCCCAACCGAATCCCAATCTGTAATCCTCACCAAGTCACCGGGTTTCATCAATGACCTCTACTGAAAAATTGTCATCATTGACAGTGGATACCCAGCGCATGTTGATAGAAGCGGTAGCCTGTAACAACATGAATGGTCCCGGAGCTTTTGTTTTGAATCCAACTGTAGGACTCAGGCGAATAACCTCCCAGGTCTCACCTTGTTCACGAACACGGTTCTTGCCGTGTTGTGTGACTCCTTTAAGTTTTACTTTATCGCCGACTAACATTGGCGCTTCCTTTCACTTTCTAAAGAGATCCAAAAATCTGGAAAAAATGGGCTTCGGATTTTTCGGGGCATATCCGTTTTTGGTAACTTCGTCGGCACAGGAAAAATAGTCCTGGGACCTGTACTCCTCAAGCAATTCGTTATCGATGACCCACTTTCGTAGTTTACTCCACTCTAGCAACTCGTCGGTAGTACGAAGTGGTCCTGATTCTAAAATAGCAAGGCGTCGTAGTGCAATAGCCATGTCTCTCTCCTCTACCATAGTATAGCACTCCTTTGGCAAAGGTCAACATTTTTTTATCTATCGCCAGTAGATCCTAGTGCCCCTTCGCCACGACTAGTTGTCGTATCATAAATATCTTCGGCTTCTACCAAAAGAACGTTGGTCTCCACCTTTACAAAGACAGCTTGAGCGATTTTATCGCCTTCGTGAAGTGTTTGGTTGCGGTGGGTCACATTGTGAAGATTTACAAAAATCTCGCCCGTATATCCTCGATCCACAACGCAAGCACCAACGATTAGTCCACGCTTGGAAGCGATGCCAGACTTGTTTTTGATCTCTAGCATATAACCTTCTGGCACTTCAATCTTTAAACCGGTTGGAATCACGGACGAACCAAAAGGAAGCACTGTCTCGATCTGGTTGTCAAGCTCAGGTTTGGGCGCAGGGCAGAAAAATAAATCCATTCCCGCATCGGTGTTGTGAGCCCTTACGGGCATCTTAGCATTTTCGTGAACTCGTTGTACTCTTACTTTCATTTTATTTCCTTCTCGGTCAGCGCAGGCTGGTTTTAAATCACACCCGCAGTTATAACATTCATCACTAACATTAAATAATTTACTTTGGTCCACCATCAAGTAAGCCTCCTAAAGCTGCGTCTGATAGAGCGGGTGCTGAATCCCCACTTCTCATTGTATTCAAGGTTTGCAATATATACTTTGTTGAGAGAGATTTTGTCATCTTCTCTAACACCCCAGCAGCGGATGCGAGCATCGTGAGCGTTGCTATCTGTAGTATGTATGATCCAATACTCTTTGCCGTTCTTTGTTTTCTTTATCTTTACTTCCCTCGGAATGAACCAGACCAGTTGGAGGTCGGGGTCGTACTCACTGATGGGAGGGCAGCCACGGGTCATCAGGTTGTCCTGAATCTCTTGCGGCATAATCTCGTGGATAGGGAAGATGCCTGTGAGCGAGGCGAAGTGTTCCAACTTTTCTTCTTCGGAGAAGTCTCCCTCGGGAGCATACATCTCAATATTCTCAATCAGGTTCTTTTCCTTGCGGGGTCGGTCCACTGCGACGGCAGACCAGTAGTGCTTCAAGCCTGTGAATCTGTCGTCCATCAATTCGTCAAGGGCTTTGCTTCGGACCAGAACATCCAGAGCCTTCTTGTTGAGCTTAGAGTACGTGATGTTCTCGTTGAATAGGAACTCTTCAATGCTGTTGAAGGGTCGGTTGGCTACGATCTGATCGATGGCGCTGTCGCCCAAACCTTTGATGCCTGCAAGCGGCTGAATCAAAGTGTTTCCATCTTCGGCGATCTCCCACACTCGTCCTGACTTGTTGATGCTCGGCGGGACAATCTCAAACCCAAAGGACTTGGCTGTGTTGATTGCTCCTGCCTTCTTGTCTTCGGGCTCCTTATCAAGGAACGCAGCCATCCACTCAACCGGATAATAATAACTGAGCCAAGCACACTGGAAGGACACCGCACCGTAGGACACAGCGTGCGATAAGTTGAAGCCGTAGCCTGAGAAGTATTCCATCTTAGACCAGAGGTTCTTGGCTACATCTTCAGACAAACCATGTTTACCACAACCTTTCACAAACTTATTATAAAGTTTGGTCTTGATGTCATCTTTTCCTGTTCCCTTTTTCGTTAGGACTTTGCGGAGCAGGTTGCCCTCGTCCAGCGATAGGTCATCACCCAGCTTGTGAGCGAGCATAGCCAACTGCTCTTGGAAGACCAACAACCCGTATGTATCTCCGAGCACTTCTTTGATGATTGGGTGCTCGTAGTGTACTTGGCTAGGGTTGGACTTGTTCGCAACATACAGACTGTGAGCCTTGGCGCTAAGTGGACCAGGGCGGAAAATAGCCGTGACCGCAGCGAAGTCCAGAAGAGACTCAGGCTGTGCTTGTTGGCAAAAGTTTTGTGCTCCGCCGTTAGTCATCTGGAAGATGCCTGCCCACTTGCCTTTGTNGAAAACCTCACGCCAGACTTCTTGGTTGTCAAAGTCAATCGTGTCTGGGTGGAGATTAGTATTATAATAATCTCTCACCTGTTCAAATGTCGGCTCCTCAATTCCTTGATGGCGCTTGAGGATGTGACGAATGGCTCCCGAAATCATACGGAGAGTTGACAAGCCGAGCAAGTCAAACTTAATAAAGCCAAGTGGCTCCAAGTGTCTGACGTTCTGACCTTCACTCCAAGGGGTTTGGATGACACCGCCAGAGTTGATCAAAGGCATATACTTGTCTAAGTTCTCAGCCACTACAATGCCACCAGCGTGGCGAGAGATGCTCCGCATATTACCAAAGAGGTTGTCAACGTGAGTTTCAATGTGAGGATATTTGCGGAAGAAGTCCTGAAGTGTTTCGCTGTATTCTTTCACCTCGTCGAACGTTGGAGTATATACACCAGCAGTCTGTCCACGGGCTTGTTTAGCTAATGGAGTTGCCTCATTCATCATCACGCTGGTCACCTTGTTGACTTCGGTGAACGGGATATTATAAAACTTGCCGATGTCTTTGATGAGCGAGCGGAGTTGGAGCGTGTTGAAGTTGCTGATGGGGACCACCGTTGTCTTGCCCCACTCCTCTGCTAGTTGTTCTTTCAGGAGCATGGGTTCCTCAACATCAAAGTCAATATCAGGATAGCCAGCCCCGCCCTTGGTTAGGAACCTCTCAAACTGTAGCTCGTACTTGATTGGGTCCACCTGGGTAATGTCTAGGACATAAGACAGGAGTGAGCCGGCGGCTGAACCTCGTCCAAGTCCGACCAGCATTTCCTCCTGGGCTTTGTCCGAGATGGCTTTCATCGTCAGGAAGTATTGAGCGAATCCACGCTCCTTGATGATATTAAGTTCGTACTTCAAGCGGTCAATATAATATTCATCCTTGTCTAGGTTTTTGTTTTTCATTCCCGCCAAGGCGTCAGTCGTGAGAGCCTGGATGGCCGTCTTGCCTTCGGGCACCACAAACTCTGGGAGNCGNACTTCGCTGCTGGGCANGAAGTCTTCNACTCGGTCAAAGGCGATGTGGTGTGTACGCTCAATACTATCACGGATGAATGTGTCGTCGTACTCAATATTATACTTGGAGGAATAGTTCTTATACGACTCCATCATCTGGTCGCCGTTCTTTGGATACAACTCGTAGCCAACCTCTTCCACGGATGCGGGCAGTAGACTGTCGGGATCAGCCCACTCTGGAACCTTGCCGCCCCAGCCGATACGCTTGTACATCTCCCGGTCTTTCCAGAGTTCCGGGCGG
>FUFK010065800.1_pt1 | contig 25150 bp, 56 predicted proteins | sample 1021851 | NCBI WGS metagenome assembly FUFK01 (sample SAMEA51879418, study PRJEB19060) | metagenome | reverse complement strand
GTCCTGAAGTTCATCAAGCTCTAATTTAGTAAACTTGATGAAGCGCTTGCCGTACTCTGTGGCTTCTTCTTTGTGCTTCTTCATTTCATCAGACATAGTGCTTTTGTCCTCCTCTAGTAGCTCTTTTATATTTCATATTTGTACAATCTCCGCAGACTTGATGCTTAGAGAAATTAACATATAAATCCTCATCACTTCCGCATTCTGTACAGCTTTTATATTTCATCTTCTATATACCTCCTGCATATATTCTATTGGCTTGTTTAACGTTTGTCCAGCAAGCAGATTATCTAATATAAGCATTACGGATTTTTTAGCATCCGACAGCTCCTCAAATTCTCCCCAATGGCTTACAGGTTCAATGGTCCTGCCGTTATCCTTTGGAGTCAATATCGTATATCTATATCCCTGCTCATATTCTTTATATGAATAATTTAGATTCAGATGATTAGTATCGTCTTTCATGAACCTCATATAATTATTATGGTCAGCGATCTCCATTAAATANTTATGCCTNATTACAAATAATNTTGCACCCGACAACCTNAACAGCTTAAAAGCATGGTTCTCAACGTGTTCAATTGCATCTACTTCATAAAGTGGAAGCATCCAAGCCATGCCTATGCCGAAAATTTTACCCTCAGCATAGACATTATTATGACGACTAAACCAACGTCCGTTTAGTCTCTTCAACTGCTCTAAATAGCTTTTATTATTTGAGTAATGACTAAACAGAAGCATTATCCAACTTCTCCTGATGCCATCTGCATAGATGCTGTTCATATATTTCAAACGGCTCAAAATAAAAATGATGCTCACAACCGCATGAAAGATACTCGCTCCCGCCTTTACGCATCCTGTACCTCCTCTTCTTTCTCCAACATATCGTAAAATGTTTCTATGTCTTTAATTAATTTCATTTGGTAAGACATTAAGTCATCATTTAATTCAACGCTGTCCGTGTTGTCTATTAATCCAAGAGCAACATCTACATTATTCATTTTATAATTATGTAGTTGTTTTTTCTTATCCATATTATTCCTCCTCTTCTAAAGAAAGATTAATTTCGGATGCTATTTCACGGAGTCTAAAATATATGGCTCTATAACCTGCCTTATTTCTGCTCCCCATTCCTAGCATCTGATTTGCTTGAGTCATATCCGCACCAATTCTGATGCCGAAACGTTCTATATCGCTCCAAGCATCATGACGGAGCTGATTTAACTCCTCTAAATTATCCATTATGTACCTCCTAATTGTCTAATAGATACTTATATTTTCTCATAATAGTCCTGAAGAATCAAGCATTTAATTTTTGTCCTGGATCTCAATTTATTTTTAATATAAATTTGGGAGGCAATAGCGCACGACACACAAAAACCGTAGGAAAATCGGTAAATCCTACGGCTTTGTGCGTTAAGCGAGGTTATGTGCGGAGCATAACCAAGCTAATCTATTTTCTTAGTGGGGTACTATTCTCCTCATAATAAGAATCAATTTCTTTTTTCATTTCTCTTTCTGCCATTTTCAACTCAACAATAAAAGCTCTTATCATATCTCTGTTGCTTCTGTATCTATCTATAAGTGGAGTATCATCATTCAAGTTAAATCTACTTTCAAAAATCATTTCGCCATTTCCAAAAGCTACACCTCTTGTATTTACACCTACTCTTGTACTTACGTACTTTGTACTTTGAAACGTACGAGTGTTATCAGTTTTTATAACTGATTTTTCTACTAGCTCATTGTATGCATCAACTCTTTCACGTTCAGTTGTATTATGCGTNTTNNTNAGNATATCTAATAGTGTTTGCTTAATGTCTAACATTTACTTTACCTCCATGTTTGTCTGTGTTTCTAATAGTTTCTTTAGAATAGTATTTAATACTGTATCTAAATCATTATTATTATTTATAGCATCATTTATATTGTCTGATGCATTATGTAAATCAGAATCAAGACTTTCTATTGTCTCAATTACTTCTTCTAATTTTTTAATTAGCTCTGTTATTTTCACTTATCCTCCTTAACAACTTCTACTACTGATTTTTTAACTGTGCTTTGTCCGTTTAAGAATGCTTTAATATGTATCTTTGCTTCTTCATGGGTATATCCTTTATCCAAGCAGTACCATAATTGCATGATAATATTTTCGCTTCTTTGATATTTTTCAAGCAACATATCGTATTTTATTTGTTCTACAAATACATTTGTTCTTTCAACCATTTGCATCCTCCTTTGGACAATCTAAATATGGAAACTGTTCTTGCTCTTCACACAAACAAAAGTTAAATTCTTGCACTTGTGTTTCGTGTGTAAGGTTCGCCATGTCTTGCCAACTATGTGATTTATTCATCTGATTCCTCCTTTACGTCAGTTATATGTTGAACTGTATGCGTATCACGTTTCATATAATCTGCATAATCTAAAGCAACATCCTTAACAATAAGCATCCATGTCTCATAATTATAAGGTTGTCTATTTGTACCTGCCTTATGTATCTCATCATACCGACTTAACCATAAAGCTAAATCTTCTATTCTCCATGCAGTTCTTTTTCTTTTACTCATTCTTCCTCCCACTTATCCATTTCGTTGGACCATTCATGTACATCTCTATCTGAAAGTAATTCAAGTGCAACGTCTAATCCTTTACGTAAATATCTTTCATCAGATATTGCATCTAAAGACACGACTCTAATTCTTAAGTCATTTAACCAAGAATATATTTCNCTNCNTAATGAGTTATACAATTCCAAGTCTGTTGGAATTTCATCTTGCCAATCGTCTGAATGTGCATTGAGGAATCCTGTCCCCATCCATTCTTTATCCACTTCAATATCTAAAGCGAATCGTTTTCTATACATCATTTAGTACCTCCTTACATAAAAGAATAACATACATTGTTAAATAAATAAAGAATATATTTAGATATTGGACAACTTCCTGGATCTTAATTAGTATAAAAATTAAAGATGCGTAAAATATTACGCACGACACACATAAATAGGAGGTACATGTGAGTAAGAATATTGCAAAAGTATTGGATGCTTATTTGTTTAACAAAGATAATGTTGAAGAAGATATAGAAATAAGTTGGGAAGATTGGGAGAAAAAGTACGAGCCAATTATTAACACTATTAACAAAGACCACAATTATGTTAGTGCTGACGGACATGCTTTACATGGTTGGTTTGATGTTTATAACGAAGAGGAAAGAGAACATCTAAAATCTATACCTGCAAATAGAGTATGGACCGAAGTACATTCAAGTGGTAGTTTTGAGGGTATTGTTGCAGGTGCAGTAGCAGTTGATAGATTACATTACTACATCACAAAAAAAGCATGGGAAAATAGTGGCATAGTAGTTGACTATCATTTTGAATGTAAAGAAGAATATCCTGATTGTTGTCAGGACGAGGAGGAATAATGGTAAAAGAAAAACAAGAATATATTTGTGATACTGATGGAAAAGAATATGAATATTCTTTTAGAGTTGTAGGACACTTCATAGGAGATAAGGGAGAGACTATAAACAGAAAACGTATTCTTGATATTCATTATATGACAAGCAAAGAAACTGCATGGGAATTATTATATGACGCTGATTTTACATTAGAAGAATTAGAGGAGGAAGAATGAAAGATAATCCGTTTGATGGAGAGGGTTTTAAGATTGACTCTAACGAAGCCAAAGAAATGATTATGAAAGTAATGTTAAACAAACACAATAATCCTGAAGAGGATTTTAATTTATTTGAGGAGGAGTAATGCCTAATTTATATTGTGAAAACGATTGTTCTGAACATGAAGTAGAGTTGTTTGATTGGGAACAAAAAAAATTACAGGAGGTATTTGATGATATTGAATACACATTTAAGAGTATTCAATATGATGAATCAACATCCAATATTATTATTACGTTAGTAGATGAGGAGGAATAATGCCATATATTTGTACGATTTGCAATTCAACTGAAGTTAGTACTGATGTTTGGCAAAACCTTAATGATGACACAATAACTAACGGTGCAGGTGAAGAGTATTGCCACGATTGTCAAAGTGAATGTAATACTGAATGGATAGAGGAGGAATAATGTTTGTAGTAGATATTGTTAATGGAACAAAAGTATATTCAAAAGTGTGTAGTAATTGTAAGCAAGATACAGACTATTACCAAGATGAAAATATGAATTACATAAGTGATTGTTGTAATACAATTATAGAGGAGGAATAATGGAAGAATGGATTACACAAGAAATAAAAGAAGCTAAAGAACAATTATGGAAAAAGCATACGGAGGATGACATGGGTTATGACGGATGGTGGGACCATCTACCTGAGATGAAACCTGTTGATGTAGAGGACATTATTAAAACTATTAGCAAGTGGGATTTTAATGATACTGATGATGCAGTATTTCATTACACAAAAATAACTACATTAGAAAATCTTCTTTACAAAATGAGGAGTAAATAATGTTAAAACTAGGAGAGCTTATACAGGTAGGAGATGAATTAGACGGTGCTACGTTGTGTGATTGGTGCAACATGTACTTCAAAGGAGACGGACNTTTAGAGAGATGTAATGATTGTTGGGAGGAGACAAGATGATTTGTAAAGTTTGTGGTAATTGGATAGCTCCACAGCTTGATGATTGTTTTATATGTGGCACTAATCCAATTGATCTAAATTTTAAGGAGATTAAAAAAGAAGATAAGAATCGCACGACACAGTACGAGTATTGGTACGACTCTAAAGGCAGAGTTGTAGGTAAGGAGGAAATAGAATAATGGATATTGAAGCAGGAATATGGGAACATTACAATTACGAAGATAAAATTATAATTGTAAATTCATTTGTAATTGATGCAGGAACAGATAAAGAAAATGTATGTTCAAATCTTTTTATAGCTAATGAAAAAGATTGCATCCCATACACAGACGCATCCGTGTATGATGTTATGCAGGAGGTACAACAAATAGAGGAACGCACATGAGCGACATATACAAAGAGTATAAAAAGTTAGAGCATGAGAANTACAAGTTNGAGCAGAGANTNTATTATCTTGAACATGAGCTTAACGGATTAAGTTCATTGGATATGAAAGAAGCATTTGACAGAGTAGAACAGCAAATGATTGAACAATTTGGAGAGGAGGAGTAATGCTACTTAATCCAAAGGAAGAAACTGAATATTTAGATTACGCATGTAATCAAATGTTTGGACATACAGATTGGGAGTATGTAGATTCAAAAATATTACGCAGACATGATGATGAAAACTATACAGTAGTTTTGTTTCATCACGAAGATACGAGAGAAGAGGAGGAGTAATGAATACATACAAACTTACATTTGACTTTGAGTTATTAGTTGAGTGCGAACAAGAAAACATAAACAATGAGGCATTATCTTGGATAATGCAAAATGGATTGTATTCACTTTACAAAGTAGAAACAATAACAGAGGAGGAATAATGAATGAATATGATGAAAACAATCTAAAGCCATACAAAATAGTAGTTAGGTTTGATGCAACAAATTATAATGATGCAGAAAATTTTGTATACAGTATGAATCCAAAAGATTGGTTAGAGCATTTAGAAGAAGAAGAGGAGGAATAAATGAAACCACTTAAAGAACTTCTTGACATAATGCAAGAGAGGTACAATTTTGTTGTAGATATGTTAAACGAAGAGCAACTAGAAAAACTGCATCAATGGTACGTTGATACAGGTGTAATAGAGGAGGACAAATGAGAGTATTTACATGGGACATTATTGAATACTTACAACAAGTAGATTCAGAGGACCATTTAATAGACGTAATAGCAATAGCAAGTACAGAGTTGGATAAGCTCAGAGAAAAAAATGGTTATTGTGAGTGGACTCATTAATGATGAGGTGTAATTANTGCATGGATGGTACGAGCTTTATGAAAGGAGAAGTAAATGTCTCTAGCTATGGAGGAAGATACCATAAACCATGCTATGAAGAACACATGAAGCCGATACACGACCATTACAGAAATGGAGGTACATGGCAAACTTTAATTAAGGATGTGTACGGAGAATAATTAANGTATGTTATTGAGGATTAAGCGAGGAACTTCCTCGCTTTTTCTTTTGTGTTTATTGGATTGTTAAACTCCGCTCTCTTTTTAACGTTGTCATCATCTTCACANGGTAATCCATCATAGTGATGCATGAACTTTCTATTACAAACCAAACATGGTTCATGTCTATTGTAATTAAAATCAACTACCGCCATCAATGATTGTAATTGTAAAGCGATCTTCCTCGCCTGAATATCTATATTTTTATCTATATCACGCACGACACATGTGTTTTGTATTTATCGCACGACACATGTCATGAGGTAGGTACCGTTTTCCAAAATGGTTCGTCAAAAAATTCATTACCTTTCCTGGACTCAATTATTTCACAAAAAGTTTCCAATGGTAAACATACTACAATAGGTACACCATCTGGTTGCCTTTTACTTTTATCTGTTTTAACTAATCGTTTCCATATAAGTGCAGTAAAATCTGATTTAGATTTTTTAATTGCTTTAGCTAGTTCTCTTGTTACGTTTAAGGATTGTCTGGCTTTACATTCAACAAAAAAGTCAATGCCGTTCCACTTAAAAACCACATCTCCTCTATCGTACTTGCCTCCCTCTGGTAATCTTTCTCCCCCTAGCATTTTTGCTACGAAAGTTTCTAACCTCGTACCCTGTTGTTTTGGTTTGTTCATTCATACTTTCCAATTGCCTTTGTATCTTATTCTGTATAAAAACTTATATCATTTTTATATGTATTGTCTTTATACTCTTTCTTTACTTTCATTCTTTTTTTCTTTAATGACTTACTACTGTTTAATATAGACGCTGTGTACATTAACCATTCGTTCATAACATNAGCAAATGCTCTACCATAATCTATTTGTACACCTTGCTTTGTATAATTAAAAACAAACAAGTCATTAAAATCTAATAGTATTTCTAATGTACCATAACCTTTAGTGTTTACATATCCCATGTGCATACCACCCCAATGTGGACAATCGCCTGTAGGTATTTCAAACAAACCATCACTCATTAAAAATGTAGTTTCATTATCAAACCCTTTATCAGGCAACCAAGAAATACTGTCTCCAGGATCTATTTCCTTTAATGATGTAGCACTTTCTAAGATAGCGCACGACACAAGTAAATCATAAACTGCTATAGCACCTTTAGATTTAATTACTTCTTTCATAAATCTAACGCAATCAAATCATCAAAGGTTTGCATCATGTATTCTTTTTCTTCATGCTGTGCATTGCGATACTTAAATACTCTGGACCTGTGATTATGACCATCCATATCACATGGCGCACCATCAATGATTCTTCTTCCTGATTCTTTTTCTGCGGCAATATTCATTTCACTTATTCTATTTCTTGCTGACGTACCTGTCTCAAGAATAATAGAATTGATGCAATGCCAATTGCCGTCAGATAAAATACCACGAATTATTTCTTTGTAATCCAATTACTTAGACTTAGCTTCTTTGAGTTTACTAATTAAATCTGATGCATCCCCTTTAGATAGCTGACCGCCTTGAACCTTACTCTTAGCTTCCTGTGCGATAGCATCTTGACCTGCATCAATACACTCTGGTATCAAAGTCTCAAGCAAAAATTTTGCTTGTGGCTCTGTCATTGGATCTTCTTTCCATTTACCGTCAGGTATCTCTGTCATCTCATCCTCCTGTTCTTTTACTTCTGCACTTATACCTGCTTCAGACAACGCAGATAAATGTTCATCAGTATGTGTTGTAATTATTTGCTTTCCATTCTTTTCAAAATACAAAGCAATCTTATCAAGTAGTGTGTCTATCTCACTACCAGAAAACTGTTCTACAGATACATCTTTTTTCAACATTCTCTGTTTACCAAACTCTACTAAATGTTTAATAACTTTTTGTTCAGCTTCTTTTTCTAATCCATATTTAAATAACAAAGTATTTTTTATGTATGCAATTATTTTTTTTGTATTTTCTAATTGACCTGGTGTGTAATCAACCGAATCAGGAGGTGGTGTCTGTGTCTGCTCTGCAACTTGTACAGATTTAGTTTCTACCACCTCCGATTCAGTTTCTGTTGGTTGCTGTTGTGCAGTTGAGCCACTCCACGCTTCTTCCTCTGGTATATCCCCTGTCCAAAGGTGCAGACCAATTCCAAATCTCATAGCACATCTTTTAATTGCATCTGATGTTGCTAGTTTAATTAACTCTGAGTCTGTATTTCTACTATCTTGTTGTGCATTTGTGTCTCCGATCTCATCTCTAAAACCTAATCCATCAATTGTCATTCTTGCTACGACTCCAGAGCATCTACCATTTTTATCTTTTATCTCTCGTAAAATTTCAAAGGTCCATCCATCATGCATTACTTCATTTAATCTTTTAGTTATTAAGTGATGCGGTACGTATTTCCCAAACTTACCTTTAGGTGCATCTTTTATCTCATCCTTGCTAAAAGTTTTAGTTAATGCCTTATATGTTTTATCGTCCATTATTCGTCCTCCTTTGTATCTAACCTCATAGGTTCATCATCATACGAAGCTATGATTTTATCATTCATTTCATAGTGTACCCACAACTTTGTTTTAGCATTTACATTATATTGAAAACATAAATCTTGTATGCTTTGTTCTTTATGCAACCAAATCATATCAAATATTTTTTCACATTCCTCTATGCTGTCAGCAGTTACAATGTAATCTCTAACACTTGTGTCAGTAAACATTATTGAAACTTGTTTTTTACTCATAATATAATATTAAAAAAAAATAAAAAAAAATGCAACTCTTAAATAAAAGTATGTTATAATTTTTATATCGTTTCAAAGATGTACCTCCGTACCTCAATAATAAACGAACAAAAAAGTGGTCTAGCAATAGATCACTTTTTTTGTTTATCATGATTCTTCACACTTACACATTGTATGTTGCCTAACCATATCTATCATGGAAGAGTAGCACCACACACAAAAAGCAACTGGACTAATTCCAAATGTTCCAATTATATCTCCTGCATCTTGATCTATGTCAGCACTACAAACATTACATGTAGTCATTCTTCTTCTAAATAATTCCAATAATCATCTATTGAACTACCTTGTTCTATAAATTGTTCTAGTGTATATTCTGGCATTACTCCTCCTCTTTCAACAACCAATATGCTTCTAATTCACAAGCACAGTATTCACAATAACTTTCTCCATTAATATACTCACCACCGTCATGAGTATGAAAATATTTATCACACTTTGCACAGGGCAACCAACCTCCCATTATTCTTCTTCTTGTAGTTGCATTGCGTTTTGCATGTTGTCATTCCATTGCAATATAAAAATTTCACATAATGATTTTATTTGATTCATGTCTTTTTCTTTCATCATTAACGTTGTTGTAGCAGTTACTCCACCTAAAGCGTTGTGTAATTCTAAACACCATTTTTTTAATTCATCTTTGTTTGCAAAAATATTATTAGACCACTTCTGCATTTGAATACCCCCTTTCTGTACCCTCTATAACTAATGTAAACACACCCTGTTGTGTACTCTTGCCTGTCTGATGTTTAAACCATGTAGACTCATCTAAACTTGGAACTTGAAACCAACTACGAGGATCTGTTTTATGTATGTAGTGATGATAATGACCTGATATTAATAACTTAGAATCTCCTGGATGCTGCCAACCAAATGCTTGATTCTTCCACCAGTTCATAACTTTAACTTCTGGTTTACCTCCCCCGCCACCAATAGCATGCCCGTGAGTAAAACTACAAACAGTACCACAAATATTAAAAGTTAAATGTGGCTCATCAGGGATAATAAATTTGACATGATTGTATGTTTCGTTCTGTGCAAATATTTCACCAAGCTGTTCAAATACTTCTAAGTCTGCATTGTCCATCTCTCCTGTAGGTGCAACACCTTTGGCAATTCTTTTAGTACCATGATTTCCTGGTACTGCACCAACTACAACAAGATCAAAATCTTTGGACCATTCAACAATTGCTTTTGCAATTAGTTTTCTTGCTACTTTAATTTGAGACCTGGAGTCAAGCTCTACGGAAAAAGTTTGATCTGGATAAAATCCTACGCACCCCTCAACAATATCTCCTAATCCTACAATAGTAAGCTGATCAAACTCCATACCTGCTTTACGCAAAAATTCATATCGTTCTTTTACTTTATCTATTTTATCTAGGAATCTTTCTATGATAGCTTCCGTCCCACCACCATCACGTTTACCTAATTGTAAATCAGATATGGCTACAAAAAAAGACCGTTTAGGTCTTGTAACTTTTGGTTTTGGTTTTCTCTTGTGCGACTTTATCCAACTTAAAAGTCTGTCATAATCTTTGTCAGATAAAGCTAAGTCATTNGCAACAATAGTTGCACGATAATACCATGCTTGTTGTATATTTCCTGAACCCATATTCATATCCCAGGTTCTAACTTGCAATGTATTTTCTAATATTGTGTAATGATTAGGATCAAATCCCCAATCTCTTAACAAGTCCTCAAACTTAGGACTTGCATTAGTAGTTGGTCTGGAAGTTATAGTTCCTTTTTTATTACCGTGTGTAAAGCTAACACCTGGTTCCCATCCTTGCGGATGAGTAGGTATTGGTGCTTTAGTATTGTGTGATACGTCCTGCTGACTCTTAGTAAGTTCCTGCAACTTACTTTGAGATTTCTTATTACTCAATAGAAACCACCTTTCTCAAGTAATTATTTTGTTATTTGTTTTTTAGCGTATGTCTTAACAACTGCTAATGCAGCTCCACCACCAGCTAATGCTGCAAGTTGAATCGTCTCTGCCTCAACTCCCGCCAATGGTGCTACGACTAACGCTCCGAGAAATGCTTCCACGAATGTCCAAAAGGTTCGCTCCAACATGTCTTTGAGATCTTCACTCAATTTATACTCCCATGCGTCTGACCATGGAGTCCACCATACGTCTGTCTTAAACGTACCGTCCTGGTTTCTTGCTCTTTTACTTTTTTCAAATAAACTCATAACTAAATTATACTACACCCACACGACATTTCTACCTTTTATTTGTAGAAAATTGATTTTTATTGTAATGTTTGCACTCCTTATTTAAACACACAAAATTATTACCTTTATAAATTAAAGGACGTTCGCAACTAGGACAGTTTATACTTATATAAATCCTAGTATTTAGTTGCTTTTTTCTTGCGCTTTGAAGAGTATCTTTTCTTCTTTTTACCTGGCATGTTAGGCATTAGTTCCACCATCCTTTCCTTGGTTCATATACTTTGGTAACTTTTTTTGCAGGTGCCTTAGCTTTTCTTTTTAACTTAGTAAACGGATTAGCTTGAGTATCATAATCAACATATTGTATTGTTACTTTTTCTCCCCTAAGTAGTGCATCTCTTATATAAGGATAAGTAGTTGCATAATTAGAACCTGATTGTCCTACCCAACCATTTGGTTTCACAATGTTACTCTCTTGTGAATCTCCTACAATCAAACAACCCATAGTCGAAGAATTGTCATTACCTTTATGGATTAAGATATACTCAAATCCAGGTACGTCTTTAATCCACAGCATACCTGCACCATGGAACTCTTCTCCATAAGATCTAACATAGCGTTGATAAAAACCACCCTCTGCTCTTAACACAACTGGATAAGTACCAGCAGGTATTCTGGTTTCACCTCTGATTTTAATATCTCTAAATTCATCTTCTATTGTGTAAGCTAAAAACTTTTTGTTCATAGCATTAGTAACATCCATTAATATACCTGATGTACTGTCTGGTTCTGAACTAAATCTTAATACTTGTAATTTCATTTTATTTCCTGACAATATTGACTACCATATTTACAGTTGCATATCTGTACAAATGATCCATCTTCTTTAGTTGTAACCATGCACATTAACTTCCTCCACAACAACCGTTGCCACAGCAATCCATTATCTACTAACCTTTCTCTTATTATTATCTTCTGGTTTATCTTTTCTAAAATTCATAGTTAACAACCATATACCTAAAGTAATAACAGTTGCTAATCCTGTAACCTGTTGAGCAGTTCCTGTCAAAGTAAGTGTTGCAATCACTAACCCAACCAAAGTCCAAGAAAGGTTTAATGTTTCTTTTACAATTGCAATAATCCAGGATGTTATTTTTTTTACCATTTAGTTTTGTTTGCCCAAAATGCTGCTGACATTTTACCTTTCTTAATATTTTTTTTGTGTCTTGCTTTAAAAGATCTTGACCTAGCAGTATTACCTTTATCTCCAGACACACCTTGTTGTCCAAATCTAATTAATTTTATTTTATGTCCCTCTTGTGCAAGCACGACATGTGATTTACTACCATGCTTCGGAGTTTTTTTAGGTTTATTAACACCTTTTAATCCATGTTTTTTTAACATAGCTGCTTTTCTTTTTGCATGAGGCATTAGAATCTCCTCATTGCTAACGCAACTAAACTTGCAATCCTAGTAATAATTACTGGAACAACAACTTCTTGTGCTTTTTCACGTTGATCTTGTGTCATATCTTTACCTATATTAGATATTACCACATCAGATAAATCGACATCCACCAAAGTACCTATTGGATCTTCAATGAATAATTCTATTTGAACCTCAACAACTACGTCTGCTAAGGTATAATCTTCTACGTCTGTATTTTCTACAGCTCTTTCTATGTATTCTTCTACTGCTTCAGCAACTACTTCGTCTGACTTAATAGCTTCTGCAACGATAGCAACATCTTCATTTTCAACTTGTAATACCTCAGCAACAACTTCAACTTGCTCCTGTGTAAGATCTTCAACATCTTCTATTGCCTCCTCTACTACTGCCTGTATGACTTCTTGTACTTCTTCAGAAACTTGATCTAAATTTTGTACGCCAACGTCATTTACTTCTGTGAGGACCTCAACAACTTGTTCTTCGGTAAGGTCTTGTACATACTCTTGTATAGCTTCTTCTTTTGCTTCTTCATATTCAATTAACTCCTCTTCAGTAAATTCTTCTATCTCTTCCTCAGTTGCAATAGGAATATCTACTACGATTACTTCCTCTATTTCTGCAACTTCTTCTTCTAACTCTTCTTCAGTTAGATCTTCTACCTCTTTAACATCTTCCTGTATTGGCTCATCCAAAACTTCCTCATCAGTTTCTTCATCTTCCACCACAATAACAATGTCATCTTCTATTACCTCCTCTTCTACTATTACAATTATATCTTCTGGTATATCTAATTCAATTACTTCTTCAACTATTTCTATAACCTCAATAGTTTCTTCTATTTCTTTTATAACATCTACAAGTTCTTCTACTTCTTCTTCAGATAAATCATCTAATATAATTACAGTATCTTCAAGTTCTTCTAATATTTCTTGTTCTTTTTCAGCATCAAGTTGTTCTTGTATTAAACGTTCTTCTTCAGCTTTTATCTCTGCTTCAATAGCAGCTATTTCTTCTTCTGTGAGTTCTTCGTTATCCTCGTCCTCAAGTTCTTCCTGAATTGTTTCTTCTCCGAGGTCGTCATCTCGTAGTATCTCTTCGTCCAACTCATCTAACTCTTCCTCTTCTTCTGGTTCGATAATAATAGTAATGATGTCAGGTACATCAGAGCAATCGCCATCTTGATAACCATACCAATCTCCACTTTCTACCGCTTCCAGGTATTGTTTAAACGATAAAGGATTGTTCGGATGTTCACAACCGTATTCGTCCCACGCAAGGTAAGTAGTGTTACCGTCCTCAACAACATCTTTCGCTTTAGGTAACGTAGTAGTAGTCGTAGTCGTAGTTGTAGTCGTGGTAGTAGTCGTTGATGACGGTGGTAGAGCTTGTTGTCGTACTAGATGTCGTTGTAGTAGGTACATTATCATATTTATAGTATATATCATCTATAAGGTACCAATCAAAATTTGATTCATTTATTCCATCAATAACAATTTCTGTAATAAATGTATCTACATCTTCTGCAACTGTCCAGGATTTAGACATAACCGTTGTGTAATCTGTATGTTGATCTAATGTAAATGTTTCAGATGCACCATTATCGTAATACACGGTACCTGATATATTACTTACATCTGTAGCACCATATTTAAAACCTACTTCGTATGGTTCATTAGGAAAGGCAATAGTTATGCTATCACTACTACCTCTTATACCTAAAGCATGCCTGTTTAAACTAAAATACGTTGAACCAAAACAATCTAAATCTTCTATACCTATACTGCCACCGACATTTGTATTAGCACATTCAGGAGAAGCAGTAGTAGCAGCAGATACTTCTGTATCATTACCGCCATATAATATATCTATATCAGTATTTATTTGTTGGTCATTAAATGTTTCTGTTACTGTAGTTTCTTCTGCTATAGAATATATAGGCACAGCTAGTAAAAGAACTGCAGTTAATACTGCAAGTTTTCTCACATCAAATTATTGATTAACACCACCAATGCCGAGATTGCAACTAACCAACCAGATAACTCTTGCCTTGAAATTTTTTGATTAACTTTTTCGTGTAACTCATCTATGCGTTTGTTTATATCTTGTTGTCCCTCCAATATAAGATGTAACATTTCTTTTTGTGTAAATCCATTACCGCTATGGGAGGTCATCAGAATTCCATTCGCTATCTAAATCTACTATTTGTTGAAATTGTTTGTCTATGTTTGCGTAATTAATTATTTTTTTAAGATAAGATGTAAAATCTCTAAAGTAATATCCAATAAAAAATATAATAATAAAATCCATAAAGGACATTATATCATATTACATTTGATTTCTTTGCATCTTTGTAGCCACCTATTATATTAATTTTGTATAATCTATATCTTTTATTTTTGTGTAATGTTGATACCAAGATAATGAACTCATAGGACCATGTGCAAAATCTGCTTTATCATGTGGATTTGTCCAACTCATACAATGCATAACCATTTCTTGTACACCTTGAGATGGAGTTTTAAAATAAGTTATTGCTTTATGTAAAGCGTCTTTCCAAAAACTATTTTGTTTTTTATATGGAGATAAATAATGCAACATAATTGTATCTTTACATGCCATGTAATCATTGTGTATAGCTTCATTAGCGTACTCTGCACTATGTTCTCCTGCTATATATCCCCATATATTTCTATATGTTTGTGTGTTAAGCCATGATGTTGTTGCTTCCATAGGTTCTAAAAAATATCCTGATAATCCTAAATACATATAATTATCTTTTATAATATTTTTTTTAATATAATTATTAAATTTTAAACTATATATATCATTAGTAACATTTACTTTTTCTTTATCTAATAATTCTTTAAATAATTTTTCAGCTTCTTCTTCAGTATTTATATTTATATTGTATAAAAATCCATAAGTACACTCATCTAAAGTATCTATTGCCCAACACCAACCTATGTCATGTGCTATATGTCTTGAACCATTAAATGGTTTTTTATTTTTAATTTTAGTTTTGTATATTAATGCAGAGTTTACAGGTATATCATTATGTAATTCAAAATGTTTATTGTTTATATCACTAGGCATACCTGTACAATCTATAATATAATCGTATGTTTGAATAGAGTTATCTTCAAATATTAAATCCCATTTTTTATTTGTATATTTTTTATCTACAACTTTTTTGTTATGTATTTTTAAATTTTGATTTTTAATATCAATCCACTCGTTTTCGTTCATGCGAACTGCACCATGCTCTTTTAAATTATTTAATACCCAATCTGACATTAAAGCAGTATTAAAATGTATGCCTGAAAGATGTGGTGGAAATGTATGATACCACTCTTTGTTACTCCCCCAATTTTCATACTTTATAAATCTTTTAGGTACTGCTTTGGTTTCTTTACTGTGTTCTATTAAATCATATCCTAAAGAAAAATGTAGATCCATTGGCAATATAATTGTCGTTGCTTCACCTACACCTATAAGTGGTGTATGCTCATCATAAATTAATGTTAATGATGTGTTTTCTATTGGATATCGTAAGAAATGTGCAGTAGCAAATGCACCTACACCTGCACCTACAATAGCTATATTCTTTATTCTTCCTCCTGTCTAGCTATTGTTCTATATCCATTTTGAAAATGTGATGTAAGTCTTTGTCTGTAACTTTGTACATAATCGTAATCTTCTTTTGTAGCTTGTCTAACTTCTAAATCTAATACATCATTTCTATTAAAAGGAACTACATGTATAAGAGGTGTACCTGCTGCTATCTTTACAACTTCATCAGGTACAATATCTATTTCAATAGGAAAATTAACCATAGGTGCAAAGTCTGAACGAACTACACCAGGTAATATTCTTATACCTTTGTGAAAATCATAAAACATTTCTGTAATTCTTATGCTGTAATTCTTTGGTGTTTTCATAAACCATACATTATTTATTTTTATTGCACCACCACCAGGTATATTAGCCATAGGTGCTTCACCTATTTGTTCTTTACTATGTGTACCAAATGCTGCATCAATACCTTGTAAGTGATTCTTCATTGCGTGCTTAACATGTAACTCACCATTAGTATTAAGAAAATGCATATCTGTCCATGCAGGTATAACAAATCCCTCGTTCATATATTCTACGATTGCAGGACATGCTTTTATAGTTCTAGCTTTATCTTTTTCAAAATCTTCAGTAAACCCATCAAACACTCCAGGTTTCATTTTTCTGTACCAATCAGGTACATATTTACTAGCAGGTATAGGTGGATAATTTTCTGCTACACCTTCTTCAAATGTAATAAATTCTATTTTACTAATTTTTTTGGTCTCCTTTTAATAATAGTTTTAATGTGTGAAAAGGTATTGTGTGTGTATTCATTAATACTTTGTGTGTGATTCATCATTTCTTTTAAATCATTATTCCACGCCACATACTTAAACTCATGCACAGGTTTATTAAACAACAACTCAACTATTGGTTGTCCTTTTTTAATTTGTAAAGGTTGATCAATATCATCCCATTGATACGCAGCATTTATAGGTCTAAGCCATGAGTATATATTAAAGCTACCTCCAATAAAATTACCAGGATATATATTTCTATACTGATATTCCTCAGGTCTACGTAAATGTATTTCCATATCTTTGTCATCACTAAAGAATACATAAGGTAATCTTAACTGAACTGATGGTATGCCATTTGCCCACCCCTCTTCATCAGTTACTATAAGTGTAGACATGCGAGTATCAGAACCAAACATAGCATGAGCTGACATACTATTTAATTTTTTATCAAATGGTGCATTTAATCTAAATATTTTTTGATTGTTTTCTAATTGCCATGACGCTTCTGCATATATATTTGCCCACGCAGGTATATAAAATCTACGTTTATTACCAAAATTAACTGATGGACAACCTAATTTTTTATGTGTTTGTACTTGTTCAAATTCAATAGGATCATCAAACAAAGCTAAAGGAACTGTTTCGTGTGATACATCATACGAACCAATCATTGTATAACCTACAACGTTTTTCATATTACCACCTTTTTATTTAAAACTACAATGAATACTTTCTCCATTATAGGTATGTTCTGAATTTATTTGATGACTATTTACATGGTCAGATATTTCTGTTTGTTTAGATACAACATCATCCCAAGTAATACCATCAAATCCATAATTGTAAGTATGTGCTGTTATTTTAACTTTATAACCATCACCATCTTGTCCGTCATCATTGGAATCATATTGTGTTTCCCATGTTTCAGGTACTGATAACTCAACAGATGGATAGCAAGATACATGTTCTGTGCCACTATCTCCCATGTTTACTACAGTATGAGTAACATCATCAGGAATACTATCTACAAATGATTGACTCACTTGGTCCTCAGGATTGTGATAAATATTCATATTAATAACTTGGTGTATAAGACCAATTTCTTATACCTCCTGCTGCTGCATAGTTTCCACCATTAGCTTGTATAGTTCCATTATTAGTATAGTTACCACCACGTGCAATGTTTATTGAGCCACCACCTGAACCTCCACCTCTATGCCATGCCCAACCTGTTGCACCACTCTTACCATTTGCTTGTATATTTCCATTGTTAGTAAAATCTCCACCACAAATTATTATTAATAATCCACCTGTTCCATCAGAGTTACCTTGGTTTTTTTGACCACCTGGATTACCTGCTCCACCACCAAAACTAGCACCTGCACCATAACCTGAGTTCTGAGCGCCACCTGCTCCACCATTGTTAGAACCTGAACCACCTGTTACACCGTTACCTCCAGTACCTCCACCTGCACCACCTGAGAAAGATGTACCTGAACCACCTGGTCCAGGATAGTTGTTAGATGAAGCTGTACCACCTCCACCTGTAGTACCATTTGTATTGCTACCTGCTGTATCTTTTGCAGCACCTGTAGCAGGAATATTTTTAACACCATCAATATGCACAGTTTGTCCTGTTGCACTAGCACCTCTAGCTGTCATAGATATTGTTCCATTGTTTACAAAATTACCTGATGTATATATATACCAACCACGTTTTCTAGTATTAGGTGTAATGGTTGCTCCTGAAGCAATATCAACATCTCCTGTGAATCTTGTCATTAATCCATAAGTATCTGCTGTGTTAGAACCGTAATTAGTACTAGCATTTACATCAGGATCAGCTTCCATAACTTCCATATTTAAATTAACACCATTTACATTTACAGTATTGCTTTCGTGATTAGATGTAGTTACAGTTTGTACTGAACTTGTCATTGGCATAAGTGCTATATGATAATCTAAATATGCAGAATGGTCTGTACCCTCATAGCTAACTCCACCGCTGTTAATAATTACTGATCTAGCTGCGCCTAGCGGAGACATTACGCAAACGCTAGCTGACTAAATAGGTATGGTGTTTCATCTACAAACAAGAATGTAATTATGTCGACAGCTGATGCTGCTGTTGATAATGTTAGCCCTGCACCACCTGCAGTTTTAGCTGTTTGATGTGCATCTCCATTAACAGTAATTTGATTGATAGCCATTGTCCTAGAACCAGTTCCATCTTGTGTTACTACTAAAGTAAATGTAGCAAAATCTGTTGGTACATTTGTAAAGTCTATATCTGTTACGCTGTGTGCTAATGTTACAGTTCCACAGTTTCCATTAGCTAAATCAATTGCTAATGCTGCTGCTGATGTAACAGCTTGTTCTGTTTCAGCATAATCTTTTAATACTGCTGCTGATATTGTTTGGTCGCCACCTGTTACAGCACCTGATAAAGTAACAGCACCTAATGTTTTATTTGTAAGCGTAGCTGTTGCTGCATCTGCATAATCTTTAACTGCTGCTGATGTTGGTATTGTAGTGTCATTATCATTTGATGCAATTGTTTCTGATTCTGTAACCAATGTACCTGCTGCTATAGCGCTTGTATCAACGCTTACATTAAGTACACCAGATGATGCTGTTAAACCTGTTCCATCTATTGCATCTACAAAATCTGCAATAGTTTCTCTTTTAGTAATATTGTTTCCATCTGCATCTCTAAAAAATATTGAGTCATTAGCAACGTTTACTGCTGCATCTGTTACGTTAAATACTACTTCTCCTGCTTGTGCGCTGCTCCAGGAACCATCTATAACTTTTCCTACAGCATCCCAAATATCTTCAAACATTTGAGCCATTGGAGATACACGAACTTTAGTTCCAGATGCATGTGATAAACCTGATCCTGCTGCGGATCCTGTTAAATATCTATTGTCTACAGTTGATGTAGCTGCTGAAGATGCATTTATAGTACCATCAATAAAAATATATTCTCTTGATGATGCGTTATCTGGATCTATAACCAAATATATTGGTGAAGTTAATCCGCTTGTTGATGTTAAATTTAAAGTTGTGTCGGTAGCTCCAAGTGTACCTGACAATGTTGTTTCAAAAGCATTACGTAAATTAGTTTCCGCTGCTTTTCTTGTGTTCGCCATAATGTCCTGTCCATAGCACCACCTCTATTTNATTTCTATCCTTTCNTGTCTATTATATCAAGTACCAAATTCGTATATGCCCAAAGTACCGACTCCGAGCGCACTTAATGATGTAACTTCTTGAGACGCTGTATCTTGTAATTGACCTCTTACAGTAAGAAAACAAAAGACCATTGTAGATCCTTGTTTTGATATTTCAGATACAGGTAATGTAACATTTTCTACAATACCTCTAACTGTTTCTTCTGGTTTAAATACATTTAATGTAACTGATTTACCCTCTAATCTTTGTATTTGATCAAATATTTTTTGTCCTATTCCTGGTATATTCTTAGCTAATTTACCTGGTCTTTCAATCCTATCAGAAACATTAATAGGTAATTTTACAATAACATCTTCTGGTTCTGGGAATGCACGAATTGAAAAAGAATACACATGAGGACTATACGCATTAGCATTACCAGATTGTATAACAATCTTAGTAACAAGCCATCTGCTTACAACATTGACTAATGGTTTTTCTTCTCCATCTCCTGTTATTTGTACATTATTTATAGTTGTCCAGGAAGAAGCATCTGGATTCTGCATATCTTCTAAAGTTGTTGTATAAAATGTATTTACTTCTGAACCACCAGACATATTGTTTGTGTAAATTCTTGATCCAATCCATTGCTTAGCAGAAGCTGTATAAAAATCTGCTGCTGACAATATTACATAACCCTCATCAACATAGTTAGCAACATCTTCTTTTATTACACCAATGTCTTTTAATGAAAAAAACATTATATCGTTTGCTACAGCTATACCTTGAACCTCTTTACTATTTGCACTCCAATATATATTTCTAGCTATACCCAATGTAGGTAGAAATACAGACCATAAGTGCGTTTCATTTGCATCTTCTATGACTCCCATGTAAATTTGTTCTCTTGTTTTTGCAAATTTCATAGGTCCTCTGTCAACAGTAGTGTCATCATCTCCCCATTCTTTCATAACTTGTTTGTTACTCACAATGTAAAGATTATCTGCTGCAACTACTTGTGCCATATACAATCTACCAATGTAACCATTTGTCTGTTGATTTTTTTGTTTAGCACCAACAAAAACAATACCGTTAGATTCTATAACATCTGTTAATTCTTCTCCCTCAAAAAATGTTTGACCTTTAATAGTTAAACCTGAATCGTCTTTAATAGAATAAATATACCCATTACTAGCAGCAGCTAATATAACTGCTCCTGCATCTGTCATACCAACCCAGGTAGTGTTATCTGGTAAATCTTTTACTACTGACGGTGCGCCTGATCCTGCTGTTACATTAAGTAAATTTCCGTTATCACCATCTACACCAAATATAAAATCTTTTATTGCAAATACATTTGTATAATTTTTACTTACTGTATTCCAATCAGACCAGGAATCAGCAGACACATCATATTTACGAATAGTCCCATCAGTATTATCACTCATAGCAACATATAAATCTCCACCATATACTGCCATATCTCTTACTGTACGTCCTGCGTTACCTGAATCAGGTGTTAACTCTGTCCAGGAACCTCCATTGTCTGTTGATTTGTGTACTTTATTTCCATCTCCTACAAACAAAATATTACTTACAGATATTAAATGTTGATTAGTAGCGGTATCGCTTCTTGATATTGCTGTACTGTGTAACAGTTCTAATTTATACTGCTCCCCTTTTTCACCAGCATATTTAAATACATCTATACCTTTGCTATCAAAAAATCTTTTATAATCATTTTTGCCTTGCGTTCTTTGATGTGCTTGGTCTAGCCCTTGTCCTCCAGAAAAGTCTGATCTACCATAACTTTGACCAAACTCTGATCTAAATTCTTCTGGAGTTTGAGAAGTGTTAATTTGTTGAGCAGATAATGGAGCAGTAGTTAAACTAAATTCTCTACCTGGTGCAGTAGCTAATCGTAACAATACGTCTGTAATACCATCACTAATAGATGCTTCATAACCCCATGCAAGAGGTCTAGTTACTTGAGAGCTTGTAGGTACAGGCATTACGCTGTAAAACTAATGCCATAAAGATCAACTCCAGCAGGAAACCTAGTACGTTGTTCTCTTCTAGCTCTATCTAAAAGTACCCCATAATATCTAAGTAATGCGTTTCTAATTCTTTCACCAGAACCAAGTGGCACTCCTCTTGTCTCTAAACTTTCTGTAATAAAATTTTGTGTAGTTGTATCAACATCTAATTCAGATAACATTTGTGCAACAGCACCAACCATAACTATCTGCTCATGAAATTCATCTAAACCACAAACAGTATTTAAATCATTTGCTTCTGCTGTTGGTCTTGTAAATTGTGCTGCGTATACAACATAAACTTCTTTACCACTTGTTGGACCAGTAGGAAATTGAACAGCAGCATTAGTAGAACTTGGTGTAAAATCTGTTAGTAGCTCAAGAGCAATATCTGCATAATTAGTTGTAGAACTTGAAGAGTTGTTTATTCTTGCTTTTAAAATTCTTTTAGTATCTGCTGGTGCCTCTACATATTGTGTTGAAGTTGTTGTTAATGTAGTAGTCTTAACTGCATACAATGCAGGATATAAACCTATAATTTGATCTCCTATAGCATTAGCTACGTTCATTCTTGGATAACGTGGTTTTAATATAATATCAGCACCAGCACTATGAGAGTCAATAGCTGATCCTAACCTTGCACGTTCTACAGTTATAGTTCTTGTTACTGTGTTAATATCTTCTACCATCATTAGCTCTTGTCCTATTTCTAATATAGATCCAGAGCCAATTAATTCTTCTTCTTCTGGTGTCCATAAATTTTCTTCATAAGTAATTGATGTTGTAGATGCAGAGTTATCTATACCTGAAGCTAATTGAGATAAAGGTTCCTGCTCTTCCACAGGACGTAAATATTCCCTGTATGTTCTATCGATTAATTGAGCAAGCGTTGACATTATTTTTTCTTTTTCTTTTTTTTCTTTTTAGGAAATCCTGCTTTCATATTTGCATACGCTTTAGGCGATATAGTAGAATTCTTTTTTGATCTACTTGTACCTGCTTTTTTTCTTTTATTTATGTTGTAATATAATCCTTTTTTTGCCATTTATTCTCCAAACATTCCTACACCTAAGAGTTGTACACCTAATCTTCCATCAAGTATTTCATCAGCTTCAAATGAATCTGGAAATGATTTGACGAAACTATCGCTGATAACTGCAGAGGATTCTAAAACTGTAGAGGTTTTACCCTCTTTGAGCATAATTAAAATACCCATTAGTATTTAACTCTCTCTATATAATAAAGTTATTTTTCTGCTTGCTGCTTCTGTTGATCCAGATACAACACGTAAGAAACCTGTAGAAGCAAAAGCCCAACCACTAGGATCAACTCTTACTATGTCATCTGTACTTACTGTATAACTTACTGCAGATCCGTCAGTTTCTTTTACATCTTTCCAACCACCAGGACTAGAAGCCCATTGCATTGTTACTGTTGTTCCTGTCATAGCTGATGGAAATAAGATTGCTGCTAAAAGCATTCCGTCTGTATTAGAACCCTCACTTGCTGTAGATCCTGAATCTATTTGTACTATATCTTGTTTACTTCTTGCCATATTGTTTTTATTGTAACATACTCACAAGACCGCTAAGGTGGTTTAGCGGTCTTAGTGAGTAATATTTATATCTTTGTTTTATTGATTATGCGTTAGAAACGTTGTCAATTTCACAATGATATTGCTGTGGACCAAAGTCGNATCCCATTTCCATGTAGATTGCTTTTGCCTCTCTAGCGTAATCTTGTTGATCCAAGTCTCTTACAAACATTGTTCCATATCCTGGAATGTTTAAGAATACTGGTTTAACAAATGACATATCAACTATGAAGTTTTTCTTACCATCATTAGATCCTGCTGGTAGATAATCAGACAAAGCTAGTCCGATTGTACCGAAAGGTGTAACAATTGTATCAATGTCAACACCTCCTACATTTCTATCTCTAGGTAAAATACCATAGTTCTTTCCTGATACTACAGTTGCATTAACAATTTCTTTGTTAAGATCAAGTAATGCTGTTGGTTGACAGAAAAGCACAAGGTTTTTCATTGGTGCGCCTGCGTCATACAATTTTTTCATTGCAGCTGCAATTACATCAAAGTTAAGTTTTTGTGCAGTTCCTGAACCGTTACCTGCTGTGTCATGATAAACAATATTTCCTCCTGATAGAGAACAATGTTCATCAAGACCTCTCATTTGACGATTTTGACCGCTATTTGATCCATCATTAAATGAACCGTTAAATGCTTGATATTCAACTTTCTTTGCTACTGTTTCTAGTAATAAAGACATTTGATATGCAAGCTCATCAGTAATTGGATTATTACCCTCTAGTGATAACTTGTCAATACTGTTTTTATAGTTAGCTGCTAAATCAAACGGTACAATTTCACCACTAGCTGCTTGTGCGGTAAATGTAACTTGTGCTGCTTCATGGAAAATTTCCAATACTCCCTGTTGTGCTGAACGACTTTGACCTGAATAGTTAGGTTGTCCGCCCTCTGCTCCTGGAGTAACTGAAGAAACAGTTACATTATCTTGTGTTTGAAACTGGAAGAATGTTGAGTTAGTAACAATTCCACCGTTCAAACCACCTGATGCGGCTAGTAGAGGAGTTCTTGTAGGTGTGATTTTAAACAGCTCACCAGTAAAGTTATTAACATCACTAGCTACTACGGGATTTGCTCCGCTTATTGCTGGCATTTAAATCTTTCCTTTCCTCTAATTTGCATTAGATAATACTTTTAATTTTCTTGTTTCATGCGTTCTTGCATGTACATTTTTGCTCGTATAGATTCTTGTGGACTACCATTTTTGACAATCTCATCTAATAACTGCATTGGATCCTCTTCTCCTATAGGTGCAGAACTTTGTTGAATTTGTTGAGACTTAGCATCTGCATCAAATATTTTATCTGCTGCTACAGAATCATTTAGATTCACATTTTGATCTGCTGTGATTCCATAGTTTTCTGATAACCATGATGACAATTCGGAAGAATCTAATTTACCATTGTAAAGATCTGCTGCCATCTTTCCTGTTCCTTGTGTAGGATCAAGTCCTACCTCTTTAAACAAGTTAGTTTTA
>FUFK010045533.1_pt1 | contig 25166 bp, 24 predicted proteins | sample 1021851 | NCBI WGS metagenome assembly FUFK01 (sample SAMEA51879418, study PRJEB19060) | metagenome | reverse complement strand
CATCTCTGGAGGAGCGGGCGGCGCCTCACCGGGCATCGGTGGCACGGGCGGCATGCCGGGTGGCGCAGGCGGTGCTTCACCGGGGGGCATGGGCGGCATGGGCGGCATGGGCGGTAGGCCGGGCGGCATGGGTGGTTTCTCGTCGCTCATCGTTTATTCCTCAGCGTCGCTCGGGTGCGACGGTTTCTTGGACGCATGATGAGCACATAACCATTCGCCAAGCGTTCGTTCGACGTCGTGGGGTGGAAGATTCGGTCCGAGCCTCGAAGCAAAGGAGGTTTCTTGTAGGGTCGACCGAACGGTGGTGCATGGTCGGTATGGACAACAGTTCGCCTCCCGTGCTCTTTGTCGTTGGTACAGCGGGTGCCGGTAAATCCTCGTTGGTGACGTCGTTTCAGCGATGGTCTCGATTCCTCGAAACCGAAGTGATTGCGGTCAACCTTGACCCGGGTGCGGAGCGTGTCCACTACGACGCCGAATTTGACGTTCGAGACTTGATCTCCCTCACCGAAGTCATGGACGAATACGACCTTGGTCCCAACGGGGCGCAAATCCTTGCGGCCGATCTGCTGGCTGCCCAAGCCGGCGACGTGGCCGAACAACTCCACACGCTGTCGGGTGAAATGATGGTGGTCGACACCCCCGGGCAGGTCGAGCTTTTTGCCTTCAGAGAAGCGAGCAGCCACCTCATCGAGACCCTTGGTAGGGAACAGTCTGCCATCATTTACCTGTTCGACCCGATGCTTTCTCGTTCACCGTCCGGCTTCGTTTCTCAAATGCTTTTGTCGTCCATCGTCGAGTTCCGACTTGGCTTGCCAACGAAGAACTTCCTCTCAAAAGCCGACCTGCTTGAACCCGAAGAACTGGACCAAATCCTCGAATGGTCCGAACGACTGGAAATTCTCGAATTGGCCCTGTACGACGAGGCTGGCGGCCAGCGAACGGAGTTTGCCATCAACCAGCTCCGCATGATGCAAGAATTTTCCCAAGCGCCCGGACTTACGCCGCTGTCTTCTGAACTTGAGGAAGGTCTCGCTGACATTCTGACCTTTGCGCAAGCCCTTTTCGGAGGCATGAGCGATGCTCGGGACGGCTTCGCTGCCGACATTGAGCACGAAAAGAACTGAGCGCACAACGCTTAGAAGCCGCCTTGCCGTGGAAACTGCATGGTACAACACCTGCTGGCCATCGACGACGTGAAGGACGACTTTGAAGCCATTTTGAAGTGGGCCATTGAATTCAAACGACTTTGGAAACAGGGCGACGAGGTGGCGTTGAACTTCCTCCCACTTGACACGCTCGCCATCGGCTCCATTTACGAAAAACCATCCACACGGACACGGGTTTCCTTTGAGGTCGGTGTTCAGCGACTCGGTGGCAGTGCACTCACGTTGCTCAAAAACGACATCCAGCTTGGCAAGTCGGAAACGGTTGGCGACACCTCGCAGGTGCTCTCGAGGTTTCTTGGAGGCATGACCTACCGATGCTTCGGCCACGAAGATGTTGCTGAACTTGCCAAACACGCCACCGTTCCCGTCATCAACGCCCTGTCCAACAAGCATCATCCCTGTCAGGCTGCGGCCGATTTGATGACCGTGATGGAACACCACGACGACACGGAAGGATTGACCGTTGCATGGGTGGGTGACGGCAACAACGTGCTCCACGACCTGATGCTTGCCTGCGCCATGCTCGGAATCAACGTTCGATACGCATGTCCAGAAGGCTACGAGCCGGCCGAAGACGTGGCCGAGCGAGCCAACGCTTTGGCCTCTCGCAACCACAGCACGATCGTCCACACCACCGATCCGATCGAAGCCGTAGCGGGTGCTCACGTCGTGTACACCGATGTGTTCGTTTCCATGGGCGAAGAGCACCTCGAGGACAAGATGGCGGCCTTTGACGGCTATCAAGTAAACGAGGCAATGGTTGAGCACATGGACGACAACTGGTCGTTCATGCACTGTTTACCGGCCCACAGGGGTGAGGAAGTTACCGATTGGGTCATGGACCACGAACAGAGCATCGTGTTTGACCAGGCAGAAAATCGAATGTGGGCGCAGATGTCGTTGATGACTTACCTCATGAATCGAGGGGCATGGGACATGATGTGCGAGTTCATGGCCGTCGAGTGATCAAAGAACGCTCGCAGCGATGAAACTCAACAGTCCGAACAGCATCGCCATGCGTATGCGCCCTGCGACCAGTGCGTCCTTGCCTTGGACCAGCGGCCCATTCAGCGTGATGAGCGTCAGGATGGCGGGAAGTTGGAGGGCGAGCTGGTTGAACCCAAACGGTCCCTTCCAAAACGGTACGTAAAGGCACACCAGAGCGCCCATGATCACCACGTACGCAGCCATTCGGACCTTCTCTTTGCCGTAGGTCATCGGTAGCGTGCGTCGACTGCCTTCATCAGCCTCCATGTCCATGCAGTCCTTCACCATCTCTCGGGCCAAATTGGTCAGGAACACAACACCGAAGATCCACCACACAACGGGGCGTTGGAATCCTCCGACGCTTGAGGCGCCGTAGAGAATCACGGCACCGACCAGCAACGAGATGACCGCGTTGCCCGCCAAACCTCGATTTTTAGTGGCCGGACCGTGGTCGTAGGTCACCATCAGGACCACGGCGAGAATGTAGATGAGGGCCGTAGGTAGGTAGATGCCAACATCGGCATCGACGGCCAACAACCCGCCGACGTGAGCGAAAACGCTCCCGGCCCAAAGCAGGGACGTGAACGCACGAGCTTGACCGGTCGTGAGTCGACCTGAGGGGAGCGGGCGCATGGGATGGGCGGTGCGATCAATCGCTGCGTCCTTGATGTCGTTCATCGCGTTGCCCGCACCGGTAAAGAGCACAACGGCGAGCACGTGGAGCGAAACCGCGAGCACGGGAAAGTTGCTGCTCTCTTCCATCAGAGCGAAGTAGGCTCCCAGCGGGACGGTGGCACCGGCCAGGATGAGGTTCTTGGGGCGCATCAACTCGATGAAGGCCCCAAGGTTTCCTGCCATGATGCGCCCAGCGGGCGCCAACTCTTGATTCCTTGGCCTCAGGCCGTCGCCATGGACCAGACACAGACACGCATGCGGAACCCTCCGATGTCGGTGCCCTCGTCAAAGCCGACCTTGACGAAGCGCCGATCTCGAGCGAGCACGTTGCCCAACTGGTTCATGGTGGCGCCCCATCGGAATCGCCGGTTGACGTGATCCAAAATGGCGGTGGTGTTGGCTTCCCCGACCTCGGACAGGAAGGTGAGGATTTCACCTCGCAGACGACGGGTTCGAGACATCACGCCTCACCTCGCACGACGCGGCGGCGGAGGGACTGGATGCTCGTTGAAAGCGGACGGGCAGAGGGAGCAGAACCCGGCCCAGCCACAGGTTGCCAGGCGATCTGCTGGGCCTGCACCGGTAGTCGGCCGCTGCCGTGAGCGAGGGTTGTTCGACTGTCAGCGGCCCATTCGGGCGTTGCACGGTTCGTTCCTGAGGCGAGCATGTCCGCAAGGCGCAGATNTTGGAGGAGGGTTTGTTCTTCCATGGTGCAGATTCAACGGCGGTGGTATATCAAGCGACGATGGAGGGGTCGTGCATCATGAATCGGTGGCCAGACTCGGAGTGCTCGCTTTTTTACTTTTCATTTTAACTTAAAGTGAAAGGAAATCAACCATTTTTCGACGAAACCAAACCTTGGCGTGATGGCTAAATAGGAAAGGCCAGTCGGGAAACTTACCACGCTCGTATAGTGTAGTGGCCCATCATGAAGGACTCTCATTCCTTCGACCCGGGTTCAAATCCCGGTACGAGCACTGTTCTATAGAACGGCGAGACTCCAACGCCGTCGCCCTCGGTTGGGCATGCGCTGTGCTCGATGGGATGCACGAAGGCCATTAACCGACGGCGGTGTTGGTGCACCGATGCAAACCGATCCTGAACGCCACACGTCGCGACGGAACTCCGTGCGCAGACGTTTGGGCTTGTTCATCTTGATCTTCAACGCCTACCTTTTGCTTGAGGTGCTCTTCATCGGACCTCAATACAATCTCTACGCCGTGCTCGGTCCGATGCTTCTGACCCTCGGTTTGGGCGTGGCGTGTTGGCCGTTGTGCATCGTTTGCGGCACGCCCGTTGGCTTGGTACTGCTCACCTCGGGTGGAAACGAACCTCCCGTTGAGGTGAGGATCGGTGACGAACTCGGGGTGTCAACGCCCCGTTGAAGCTCCCTCGTCGGAGGCATGGCGGTGCGTGCTCCCGAGAAACACCGCACCCAGCAGCATGGTCGCAGCGCCAAAGCCGGCAATGCTCGCCGTGATGTAGGCGTCTTCGTAGAGGGCAAATCCAAGCTCTACGAAGTGGAGCACACCGTGTCCGTAGAGCGAGACTTCAATGAGTCGTAAAAAAGCAGTCTTGGGCCAAGCCATGGCTTAACGGGACGGCACACCGAATTAAGGTCTCGTATCTCGGGAGGGAAAAGCGAGCACGGGCCACCCACGGCCGGCCAGGCAGCCGAATAAAGGACGAAGAAGAGTATAGAAACTCCGATGGGTTGCAAAAACCATGGGGCTGGAACGGGATTGGGCTTGGAGCCTCATCGTCGTCGTCCTTCTTGCCACCGTCACGTGGACGCCGTTGCTGGCNGAGCCGGTGAACGAACCCCACCTTGAGGGTCCACCCGACGAACCCCACGAAACCGTTCACATCAACAACCGATTTGCAACCAACAACGGGTTCACGCACATCAACCTGACACAGTCACCGGCCTCGGGCCTGACGGAGCTTGAACGCCCGCCGATTTCGTGGACGGGAACGAGTGGGATGGGCCTGAGTCAACTCAGAACAGGCGCTTGTTCCGCCTACGTTCCCTCGACCAACGAAGTTTTGCTCATCGGAGGGCGTGTCGACGTCGACCCTTCGCAAACCGGCGACGAGGCGAACACCAAGAGCGTTGATGTGTTTGATGTCGCCAACAAAACGTGGAACCCCGCCGTTGAANAGATGAAGGAAGAACAGCAGTACCACGGATGCGCNGTGGTGGGTGACAAGGTGTACGCCATCGGTGATCACCACCCGTTCTCAAACCCAGCCATCGAGGCCACGGGCCTGGTCCAGGTGTACGACGCATCGGCTGGGAACTGGAGTTACGGCACCAGCATGCCCGGCAATCAGTCGGTCGGACTCGCAGGCGTCGCCAGCCAGGACGGCATGATCTACGTCGCAGGAGGCGTCGTGTCCGAGGACCGGTCGGATTCGACCGCACGAATGCTCCGATACGATCCGGTCAACGACACGTGGACGCAGCTGGCGGACATGAACAATCGCCGGCATTCGTTCGACCTGGTCTCCTTCCGTGGAAAACTCATCGCGTACGGAGGCGTTGCGGTCTTCTTCGACCCCATCGCCAACACCACGGTTGAGGAGGAAACCAACCTCACGGAAGCCTACGACCCGGTCACGAACACGTGGACGCAACTCCCGAACGCCACCCACAAATTCTCGGCATACGCCGCTGAAGTCTTCAACGATGAAATCATCATTCACGGCGGATACGAGGCATCAGGGTGGATGTCAACGGCCAGCGACAAAACCTACGGTTACGACCCCTTCGTGAACCACTGGAACACCCACGCCACCTACCCGCTGGGGCTCTACGACTCAACGCTGGCCGTCGCCGACGAAACGTTGGTGTTTGCTGGAGGTGATTCCAGCAACAGTCGGTTCAGCACGTGGAGCATCAACTATCTTGCAGCCAACGAATACCACACCAATCCTTCCGTTCACGACGGGATGTTGACGTCCTCCATCCTTGACCTTCGTCCGTCACCCGACGGTGCAGCCAGCCTCCTGTGGTTGTCGTTCAACGCCATTGAACCCAGCGGTACGACGCTGGGCTTGCAGTACAGAACCTCCGATTCGATGCAGGACATCGCGTCCTCATCCTGGCGGCCAACTTCGGTACCGGTGAACACCTACCTCTCGGCAGGAAACCACTCCCTCGAGCATGTCCTGGAGGACACGCCGTTTTTGCAGTATCGTGTGAAGTACGAGACCAATCGCCTGATGGAGTGGATCACTCCGACCTTGGTGGACATCTCCATCGGTGCTGATTCGGTCGTGTTTCAAACACCACCGCCGACCACGATGCAACCCACCTCGGCCCCGATCAGCATCTCAACCCGCCACCATTCAACCATGACGTCGGGCGACTACGTTCTGGCAATGCATCCAACCGACGCTTCGGGAAGGTTTGACGCCGCCTCGGACTGGCTCACGATGACGTGGAACAGCACCACATCGTCGCTTCATGTGGACGACCCCGACACGCTCCTGTTCGGTCAGGCCAGCGCCGTATCCGGGCCGCTCACCGGCGACGGACAGACCGTCAACTGGACGTTCTCGCTTGGAGGCGTCCTGCCCACCGACCACGTACGTTTCAAAACCAGCACCCACGGCGTGCGGAACAGCACCCACCTGAGTCCTGACATCACCGAAATCGATCGTGAGGTCACCGTCAGTCTCGAGAACGTCACCTCGGTCGTCTCCAGCCAGGGCGGGGACGAGGTGGTGCCGGGCGAAGTGCTTCCCGGAAACACCGAACTGAACCTCACCCTGGACCACAGGTTCACCAACAGCGACCTTCGATTGCTGGGCGGGAACATCCAGTGCAGAATCCACCTGGACCTGCACACCTACGACCTTGACTCGGTCGGTGAGCGCTTGTGGTCGAACACCAGCACCGAATGGTTTGATTTGCCGTCAGGACAAGCCTACCACGCGCTGCTCAACACCCCCGAGGGTTTGTCGGGTGAAGCGTCGTTGTACATCGAGGCCCGCACCAGCGAGGACTGGGTGTTGACGTTTGACACGACCCCGCTTGAATTTGTGGTCAACGGGGTGGGACCAACCTTGCTGGACGTCACACCCGACCTTGACGAATACACCAACGCAGAGCCCTATCGAACGGTCTCGTTTCGGTTTTACGACGTGGGCGGGTTCACGGACGACACGTTGTCCGCACACGTCTGGCTTGAGGGACGAGACGACGGTTCCAACGGAGGCGCCAGCGACGGTGTGCCTCAGCGGTTGGAATACCGAGACTGGCCGTTCTACACCCACCAAAACGGCAATTTCTGGACCGTGAACGTGACCGTAAACGACACCGTGAACGACGACCATGAGTGGGGTTATGTGCTCCTCGAAGGCACCGATGTCGCCGGATTCGGGGTGCCCGTTGTTGCCGCCGAGGAAGGTCATGCTCGATGGGAATCCCGAACCCCCTCCAAGGGTGAACTCCTTTCATTTGAACCGACGCTTAACCTGCTCAATCAGACGCTGATGCGGTTTGAGCCGTCCAAAACCATCGGATGGAAGGTGACGGTCACCGACACGAACGGCCTGACGGATTTGACCGAACTCAGAATTGAACTGGGCAACGATGAAACGTTGGGCGTTCGATACACGACCGTCGATGGCGTGTGCTCGTCGCTGGATGAACGTCTCCTCTTGCTTCCACAGGGCTGTGAGGTCACCATCGTCAACGACCGTTTGACCGTCGAGTTTACGGCCACGGTGCAGTGGAGCATGACGTTGGCGGGTTTGGCGCAAGGAGAACTTGATGTGCTCATCAAGGATTACGACGGAACGTCGAGGACGTCGTTCACAGGTGCCTGGGTCTTGGACCGAGCCATGAACATCGAACTGAGTCAACTGAGGGACGAAACTGGACCGGTGAACCAAGACATCAACGACGAATCGGTCGTGATGGGTGGCGACCCCCTGATGCTGACTGCGGATGTGTCCTACCGCTCAAGCCAGACCCCCTACACGGGCAGCATGCGTTTACGCTGGGACGGGTTGCTGCAGGGCGAGCCTTGGCGTGGCGGCGCCACGGTGACGATTGAGGACGGCGTCCTTGAAGCGAACATTCCAACCCCCGAGCGTTCTGGATTGATTCAGGACCTGACCCTCACGCTCTGGGACCCGCTGGAGACCGAACTGTTGAGTCAGGTGGAACTCCCAGCGTTCGTGTTGGACAACGAACCCCCCGTCGTGCTGCCTTCAGCCATTCAAGACGCCATCTCACGCTACAATCTCGAAGCGGTTGAAATTGGGGTGAACATCGCTGAAGCGGAGCGGTGGTCTTCACCTTTGACGCTCACCTGTCAAATCCGATCCTTCGATCAAACGTGGGAACCGGTGCAACTGACGAGAAACTCAACCACCGTCTTTGACGGGAAAACGATGTTCAGTTTCCTGTTTGACTTCAGTCGGCTCGGCGACCCGTCCATGCTTTCGGAACAAGCCGATCTCACCTGTTGGGCCGAGGGGTCCGACGATGCGGGTTGGGAACTCGTCTCGTCCACGGGGAACTCGGAACTTGACCCGTGGCTCGAAGCCCCCCTCAACAACATCGGCCCCGACCTGGAACTTGAGAACGTCGAAGTTTCCGGGTCGATGGAAGCAGGGGAACCGGTGCGCTTGTCGTTCTTTGTGAAGAACAGCGGTGAGCAGTTGCCCACTCCGTTCAACACCACCATTGAGGTTGTTCAAGGCGACGAGCGAACCCTTGTTGGACGGTCGAGCTTCGTTTCGATGGACGCCAACACAGCGAAATCCGTCAAGCGTTCCTTCACCGCTCCGGAGGGTGAGTGGAGCCTGGAAATCACCGTTGACAAAGAGGGATTGGTCTGGGAAATCGACGAAACCAACAACGCATGGAACCAATCGTTTGAGGTCCAAGCCTCTGGATTGGGGGCGATGACCGTTGCGCTGGGCGGTGGTGGTGCGCTGGCCCTCGTTGGCGTGGGTGTCCTTCTCCGGCGACGAGCGTCCAGCAACGAGTTCGAAACCAAGGTCAGCGAAGCGCTTCAGGCCACCGCCCAACAACCCGTGAGGGATGGTGCGACACCGGCACCTGAACCCGTCAAAAAACGGGGTCCTCCCGGTGGAAAAGTTGCCACTCGGTCGACCAAAGCACCGACGCGTGGCCCGCCTCGTGGGCCGCCGAGAGCAACCTCCGATGAACCCAAAGCAACACCGCAAGAGCAAGCGGCCAAGCACATGGCGGCGCTTGGTCTGCCATCGGTCGTGGAAGAACGCGTTGAAGATTATTCGAAGTTGCCCGGNGGAGGGGACTACGAATACACGGCGGACGGGACCTACTACGTCGGCCCCACGTGCGGTCGTTGGCGTCTGAACGACGACAAATCCTTCACGCGCCTACCCGACGAATCTTGAGGCTCAACTTCATGAAGGCTCCACGCCTCCTTGGGTTTGATGAGTGAAGACGTGGACGATGTCCGGCGCGCCTTGACCATCGTGTTTCGTGGTGCGGACGGCCTTGCGCGGGCCGACGTCGAGCGAACGTTCTCCTTCGACATGGAATGGGTCGCACCCAACGATTCGGAGGCCGTTGTTGATGCGTTACTTTCCACTGGGTGGCTCGAAGAGCGAGAGCATCAACTTCACGTTGCCGTTGACCTCGGTCAGGTGGACGTCCCGTTCGGCTGGTTCCCTCGACCGACACGCCTGCTGAACCCCGTCTCAGCAACCGGTTCGGGCGATGTTAAACCTCAAATCGACGATGCCTCACCATCGCCGCCACCCCACACCAGAACGCCACCAATGCTTCGCAAGGAGGCGAACATCTCTGGCGATCCTCGTGCTCGTACCACCCAGCGAGTTGCTCGCTTTATCGCCCGCCAGAGCGGCCTTGAGCTTGACGAACTGCAGCGGCGAGTGGACCGCAAACTGAAGACGTTTCACATCATAACCCCGTGGATGGCGTATGCGCTCGTCGCACGTGAACAAGGCTTGCCCATGGACGACATCGTGAAGGCTTTGGACGCAGTCTAAACCGCTTCGTCCTCGCCCACCGACTCCTGACCGCGAGCGGCGAGTTCAACGAGCACGGGAAGAACCATCAGCGCGAGGACCAGCGAAAACAGCACGGTGATGGCGGTGATGAGACCGAAATCCTGGATGATGGGCATCGGTGAAAAGAGCAGAACTGCAAATCCGGCCATGGTGGTGGTGGCGCTCAACATCAACGCAACACCCGTGGTGTCCAGGGCCTCCTTGAGCGCGCCCCAGTGGTCGCCACGTTTCTGCAACTCAACCTCAAAGCGTCGCCACATGTGGATGGAATAGTCGATACCAATACCGAGCGTCAGCGCCGTCACCATCACGGTCAGAACGTTCCACTTCAGACCGATGAGGGCCATCGATCCGACCACCCAGAGGGATGCGATGCCGACCGGGAAGAGAACAATGATGGCCGGCATGATGCGGCGGGTCAACACGAACAACACCAGGAAGGAGACGATGAGGGAGATGGCTGTGCTCTCAATTTGGGTGGTGGTCAAGCCTTTCAGAACCGTCTCAAGCATCACCAGGTCACCGGTTACGTGCAGGGTGGCGTGTTCGCTCAGTTGATACTTCAGCGTCCCGGATTCCTCGGTTGAACCCAGAATTTCTACGAAGTTACCCACCACTCTGCTCGATTCGACGGACGTGGATGCTTCCACACGGATTTCATGTCGGAGATGAACGATGGCGGCTCCGTCGAGGTGGACAGTCTGGTTCAAACGCTCCGTCCAGGTCTCACCCGTGAGTGGATCGGCAACGGTCGTGTTGTCGGCCAGCATGACGAAGAACGCCCCCAAATCGATTGGTTCGGATCGTTCAATGGGGTACACTTCCCCAGCGAAGACCTCCATGTTGTGGTCAACACCAAAGGTTTCGTTTCGTAAAATCGCGTCCCGAATCAAGGGGTAAGGGCCCTCATAGGCGGGAGAGGCGATGCGGAAATTGGTGCCCACGACGTCGTTGTTGGATTTCATGTCCGAGTGGAAATTTCTCAATTCACTGAGCAGGTCGAGATCGCCCGGTATGGTGTCTTGACCCTCAACGGGCTCCATCAGCAAGTGAATGACCTTCCACCCTGCGCTCTCGTAACTGTCGGTTAACTCGTCCCGAACGCCCATGATGGCCATGTCTTCGTTCACGAAATCAGCAAGGTCAAAGTCGGTTTCGAGGGAAGCCGCACCGTAGACTGCGAGGCCCGAAATGAGAACGGTGACGAGCAACACGCCGACCTGTTGTTTTTGCTGCATACGAACGATTTGCTGCGAGACGGCCGGTAGACGAAGCGGCGGGCGCTGCTCGCGTTTGATCTCCTTGGAGAACACAACGTGAAGTGCGCCCACGAAGATCGTGGATGAAAGGAACGCGGACACCACACCCAGCGAGAGCGCATAGCCCAGAGTCGCCAGTGGTGGCAGGGGTGAGATGACGTTGGCCATGAACGCCGCCACGGTCGTCACGACGGCCAGCGACAAGGGCATCGAAAGGTGGCCGCATGCACGCAGCCACGATTCAGACATCCGCCGTCCGCTCTCGGCGTAGGACCGTTGCGACCGTTGAAGATGGATGGCGTAGTCGATGCCGAGTCCGAGTACCAAAGGCGCCACGGTCGCCTCCAAGGCGGTGAAACGCGCACCTGCAATGTTGAGAATGCCGTAGGTCCAAATGAGCGCACTCGTCAAACCGACCAGAGGGAACACCACGCTCGAGAGCGAACGGAACGCGATGGAGAGCATCGCAACGACGACCATGAAAGCCAGCAAGACGAGGAACAGCAGGTTATCGAACGTGCCCTCGTCGATGTCGTGAGCAAGAAGGTCGTTGGAAATGACCTGATAGGTCAAGGGGGAGGACGATGAACGGTCCGAAAAGACGTCTCGCAGTTGGTCTTGCAACATGCGTCGATGCGTCTCATCGAGGTCGGGGTCAACTTCGAGGACCCAAAGCGTGGCGGACGCCGTCGGCGTGGCGGTGCCCGACCCGTCCTCGAGGTAGATGCAAACGGGTTCGTAGTCGAGGTCGCTGTGGAGGAGTGCCGCAGAAGCGTAGGTTGCCGCAGAGAGAAGCTGATCGTCAGCGGTGAGTCCGCAGTTTTCATCCTCGTCAAACAACACGTCGAGGATGTCGGGCCACGATGTGAAGGAGGCGAGCGCCGCACCGTCCCCTTCCTCGTCGAGAGCCAACTGCATGATGCCCGGGGCTGTGGTCCAAACCTGGACCATGTTTTCCCGCTTTTCCGACTCGTTTTGGAAATACTGCAGGTCGGAGTCCATGGCCTGAAGGGATTCAAGAGCCAGGACGTTGGAGCCGTTGCTCATTTCGACGTGCACGAACAGGGGTCGCATCTCGTTGGGGAAGTGCGCATGGATTCGGTCGTGCGCTTCCGATGCGTCCGTTTCCGGTGAGAAGTCGTTGAGATCGGTTTGGAACGTGGGCGGGGAGATGTACAAATTGGCGGCGAGCACCACGGTTAGGAGCGTGAAGACACCGACGATAAGCGGAGCACTGCGCTCAAACTGTGGCGCGGCTTCGGCGAGGCGTTCCTCAAGGCCCGCCTTATCCATGGCACCTCCTTGCTCACGGAGCATAAAAACCAACAGGTGAAGATGTTGTCAACCACCGACATCTTGAACCAACAAAACGCCTCAATCACCGAGGAGAAGGTTCAAAACAAGGGGGTCGGTCGCAAGGCTGGTCATCATGGGTGTCACGGTCCTATTGAAAGAAAAAAACGAGCTTCGTCTGCGCATCGTAGGTGAGAGCCACACGGCCTTGCAGGTTCTTCGAGAGCGACTCAACAGCCACAAAGACGTGGATTACGCCAACTATTTCCCCGGCCACCCAGAGCTTGACGACCCTGAGTTCTACATTCGAACCAACTCAAAGGCAGGCGTTGAAAAAGTGCTCACCGACATCATCGGTGGTGTAGCCTCCGATTTCGAAGGNGCCAGTCTCTGAACCACGGGTCGTTCACATGTCCGACCCCATCGCTCAAGCCATCGGCTTGCAGGGGTACGCAACCGACCGGACCGGTATTGGTGGTCTCATCAAGGCTCGAGTGACCGACTTCCGCGTGGAAGAAATCGCCACTCGAGTGCACCTTGACAATCGGGGCAGGTTCACCGTCGCAAAAATCACCTTGACCAACTGGGAGACCAACCGATTTTGCAATCAACTGTCGGCCAAACTGCGAATCCCACGAAACCGTGTTTTCTTCGCTGGCACCAAGGACAAGCGAGCCGTCACGTCGCAACTCTTCGTCATCGATGCACCAATGAACAAGGTGTCCGAGGTCGACCTCCCTGATGTGGAGATTGAAGTGCTTGGCCGAACCCATCAAAAAATCGGTTTCGGAAACCATCGCGGCAATCGGTTTACGATCGTCGTGAGGGGTTGCAGCCACCCCGATGGTTCGCCCATGACCGACGACGAGGCCATGGAAGAGGTTCACAACATCCAGTCCGACATGGAAGCGTCGCTGGGTGCGAACCGATTTCCGAACTGGATTGGCCCGCAGCGGTTTGGTTCGGGTCGCCCCGTCACGCCTCATGTCGGACGTCACGTGGTCAACGAAGATTGGGAACAGGCGGTGATGACCTACCTCTCCATGGAGGGACCGAACGAGGAAAGCGAGGCCCACGCCGTTCGAAAGCAAATCCGTGAAAACGGGATCAGCGAGGAACTTCTGGCCTCGCTGCCCAGATGGATGGGGTTCGAACGCCGAATGATTGAGCACCTCTTGGCCTCACCGGACGACCATGTCGGAGCCTTCAGGAAACTGCCAACGAACCTCCAACTGATGACCGTTCACGCCTTGCAGTCGATCGTGTTCAACAAATCCCTTCAGCGTCGCCTTGACGAAGGGCTTCCTTTGTCTCGTCCGGTCGTGGGCGATGTTGTGGGTCGAATTGATGAAAAAAGTCAGCTCGATGTCAATTCGTGCGTGGTCGTCAACGATCGAACGCTGAATCGAATCGGTCGCAACTGCGATTTGGGCCGTCTGATGACCACTGGACCTTTGCCTGGGAGTGAAATCACCACCTCCGAAGGCCTCCCCGGCGAACTGGAGGGCGCAACCATCGTGGCCGAGGGGTTGAGCGACGTTTCATGGAACGTAGAAGCCATTCCGCGACTCTCCAGCAAGGGGACTCGGAGGGGCCTCGTGGCCGAATTCAATGAGTTCTCGGTTGACACGGTCCCCATCGCTGACGGCACCACGTTGGACAAGCGCTGGAATGCGGGGCCGGGGGAAAACGATCGCTGGCATCCAGAGGGTGCTTGCGTCCGGTTTCGATTCACGCTGGGTTCGGGAAGCTATGCGACGGTGCTGCTTCGTGAATTCATGAAGGGGCCGCTCTCCAACATGAGTTGAACGCAGATTTGACCGCAGGCACTCCACTGCAACGTGCATCAACCGTGCAGCCGTTGTTTGCCTTTTTGAGTGCTCAAAACGCTTCAAAAATCATGATGGAATTCAGGAGAATAAGAGGAATGCATGCACCCAGAATCGTCCGAGTGAAGTGCTTACTCTCGGTTATCTTTCCAAGGACAACGCCTCCAACCAAACCCAGAATAAAGACAGCCTCAAAGATCAACCAAGAAAAGAAATCATCCTGGTGATAGTGCAGATCCACCACGACCATTGTGGGTTCATCACCGTCTGGCAATGCGATCTTAATGGAATTATCATAAAACGTACCGCAATTGCAGAAGTACACGTCATCCCCACCCCAAGTGGAATCGTACAACCATCCATCTCCATCCTCATCGCATTCAGCGAAATTATTGCAGGAAAAGGAATCGGTCACAAGGCCGTCCGATGACGGGTACGTCACGCTAAATCCGAAATTACTTGCTCTGGATATTGATTGGGAACTTAATTTCAGTTCGTCTCCACCTTGAAGCTCAAACGACGATTGAATGAAGGTCCAGAGAAGGCTATCGTCTTCTTGTATTTTTATTTCATAAACATTGTATTCAGAGCCATCGATGTATTCTGAATCGTGTTGATGCACCTCAAGTTGAAGTTGTGGATTGTAAGGGGTTTCAGAAAACATTTCATTTGTAATCGAATACATTTCTTCGTAGTCTCGATTGTATGCATAATTGATGAAGGCATGAACGATGAACATGGAACATACGAACAAAACACCGAGAACAATCCATCCACCGTTCGGGATTTTNNNGGGNNACGNNGGGTCGGGTTCTGAGTTGTCCTCGGAAGGTCCATCCCGAGCATAATCAATGAGAACTGGACCGGGTTTCCTGTCCATACCTGACGTAGCCTAGCATCGGAATTAAACTCATTCCCGGCGGGCAAGAAGCCACTTGAGAAAAGCGGCGAGGAGGTTGTCTGCGGTCTCAGATGAGTCCCATCGAAAGAACTTCGATTTCGCCAACACCGTGGATTGCCGCCATCTTGGCTTCGAAAGCGTCAGCAAGACCTTCGCCGTCGTTCATCTTGACGTGGACTTGGACGAACTTGAGACCAAAGGCCAGAGGCTTGGTCTCAATCGCTTGAATGTCGTAGTTGTCGTCACGGAGGGTTGCAATCGTCTCCGCAATGGCATCCGTGTCAACATCGTCAAGGCTGGAATCAGGGTTCACTTTGTACGTCATCACTACCATGCCCATGCAATCACCTCAGGGACCGACGAATCCGCAGTTGGGGCACTTGTACAGCACGCCTTGGTTTCGCACACGAGGGCTGCGCCCAATCGGGTGAAAGCACCCGGGGCACGGGAACGTGGTGGATCCTTGTTCAGCCAGCGGGATGCCTGAAGACGTACAGGCTTGTGCTCGTTCACTCATGGATACGGCTCCTAACGAAGTCGCCCACGGTCTCCCCCTCTTTATGGTTGCGTGAGATGCAAGCAGCGCGTCATGCTTCAAAACGCTGCACGATGCTCAATTTTCCGTGTTTTCCGGTGCTTACAACAAGCGCCCCGTCCCGGGAGCGGCACCACCCTGTTTCAATGCGGATGACGTCTCCAACGTTGACCTGTTTGATCTGGTCGGCCCAAAACACCATTCCAACGAGGCCCGTTTCGTCCCTGCCGCAACCAGCAGCGACGGGACCGGTGTACGAGGACGATGCAATCATCCGTTGTGGGTACATGCGCAACACCACCAGCTCGAGGCCTTTGACGGGAGCGTTGGGTCGAAGATTCTCAATTCGATTCGCAGGTGTCGGCCAGTTCAAGCCCGGTCCAAGGTTCATGGCCTTGGTGCTCGACCTCAACCCTCTTGAATGTCGTCGGTGGTTTTCTTGCGGCGCACCTTGAACGATGTTGCGACCGGCTCGGGGTCGTCCTCCAGTTCTTCCCCGCCCACGATTTTGTTCACGGCCGCTTCGTATCGCTCCCGGACCGATGCTTTTGGCGCCTTCCACGGCGTGTGGTGCTTGCAGACAAGGTAAACCTCCGACGAGGAGTTTCTGGAAGCATCGGGGGAAAATCGACGCACGCTTGAGAAATGTGGGCGCACGGCAGAAATGAGTTCCTCGACGCCGATGCCCTGGAACAGCTTGGTCGTGAATCCGCCCCCCTTGACCAAAAGTGGGAGAGCGAAATCAAACACGTCGGCAACCAAAGTCATGGCGACGGACTGATCCATGTCCCACTTTCCTGTGATGTCGGGTGAGATGTCCGAAACGATCACGTTGAGTTGTTGGCCTCCGAGTTCAGCGAGGATGCGTTCTTGGGTCACCGATTCGGTGATGTCGCCCGTCAGCAGAACGGCGCCTTCAACCGGTGCGCACGGCTGGAGGTCAACACCAACCACACGGCCCGTTTCACCCGCTAATTCAACGGCCACTTGGGCCCATCCTCCCGGGTGGCATCCCACGTCGAGAACGAGGTCTCCGTCTCGGACAAGGTGAAAGCGTTCCTGTATTTGTTTCAATTTAAACGCCGAGCGTGCCCGATACCCACTGGCCTTGGCTTGTCGGCGCCATGAATCACGCTTGTGATTTTCAACCCAGTGCTCTGCCACAAGCGTTTCCTCCATGAAGGCCTCCAACCTCGTCTTCATGAATGCTTTTCTCGAAATCGGGGCAAAGCAAGGAATCAAGGAGGAACGAGGACACCACCGTCCAAGGGGACCGTTCAGGATGAGGGCCGTTCGCACATCAATCTTCGCGATCGGATTGTGCCTCCTGATGACCTGCACGAGCGCTCACGGTGCGGTGTTGGACCTGAGTGCGTCGTTTGAACAGCCTGTCTCCACCGAAGGTGGGGGCCGAACGCTGCTCGTGGAAGAAATCACCGCCACGGGTTGCTCAACCTGTGCTGAAATTGACCCTGAGCTGCTCCGAGTGGCCGACAGCCACGGCTCAAGGATCGCACTCGTCGCCTTGCATCCATCAACCACTGCAGATGCGTTCCAGCCCGAGGCCAGCAAGGAGCGAATCGAACGATTGGAAATCACGCAATCTGGCTTGAATCAAACGCCCACGTTTCTGGTGGAATCGGGAGCCGCTCGCCGAGGATACGATGCGTGGCAGGACGTCCAACGAGACATCCTCAACGAAGAGGTGTCCCGTCAAATCACCTCCAAGATCGATGTGAGCGTGGTCAAAACCGAACGAGGGTATCGGGCAAGCGTTGCTCACGCCGAACTCGTCCAAATCAACGGCACACAACTGACCATGATGGTGGTCCAACACGGTAAAATCGTGCCCGAAGGAGCACTCAACGTGGGTTTGGACCACCGCGACCGTGTCCTCGTCGGCATGGCCGAATGTTCGCTCGAGAACAACACCGTCATCCGAGCCATCGATGTTCAGAACGCATCGGTCGGCGAATCGTGCGCTGATTCCTTTGCCGTTGAGTTTGAAAACTACGAGTCGTGGAGCGTGGTCCTTGTCCACGAGTCGACCGAAGAGGAACTCCATGAAGGGGGGCGCACCACCACGTACGGCGTGGTTGAACTGGCACACCGAGATCGAGCCGAGGTGAATCCGTCCTCGAGCCTCGCAGGTCGGGTCCTCCTGGTGAGTTGCGTGATGCTTGCTGTTGCTTCGATTCTACGAAAAAAGTAATTTTTNCTCCGATTTATCCGTTGTGTATGGCGCGTTTTCCGCAAAACTCTACCGGAAACCGGAAAAGGACCGCACCGGGAGAAGAAGATTTGATAAACCGTGATGCCAACTTATCATCATGACAAAAACATGGGAAGACGTCGCCTGGGGTCAGGAAACGCCCCTCAGGGAATGGGTGGTCGAGTACCAAGCCAAGGTGGGCCATCAAATCACGCACCACCTGACGGTGTTGCACGGTGAGGGCATGGAAGACGTCCAACGGCGACTGATGCACGAGTTGAGGACCACCTATGTCGGAGCTCAAGAGATTGAAGTGACCGTTCTGCGCATGGAAGAGATTGAAACCGAGCCAAACGCTGCCATGTTCAACGGCTCGTTTACGCCCTGATCACTCGATGGAGCGGTAAACGAGTTCAATCAGTTGGCCGTCCTTGACGATGTGCTCTTCAAAGGTTGAAACCTGTGTTCGCTCTCCACCNTCCTCGGTGACGAACATCAAGAATTCGTGAGACGCATCAATGCGGTGGTCGTCAAAACCCGTTGAGTCCATGTGCTTCCCCCAGATGTCAAAGAACGCCTCGAGTGGCGCCTCCACTCCGCTTTCAGCGAACTCCAAGTGGATTTTTCCGGTTGAATCGTGGGTGTGGAGCGGTCGCATTGAGCAGCCCCGGTCGTTGAGTCCAACATCGTCCGGAACATCGATGATTTCGTTCAGCACGGAGATGCGCACCGTGGCGTGGTAGTGTTCCGCTAGATTGCCGTGGCTGCCAATGCATTCATCGGCAAGTGCGTGACGTTCATCAGCGGTGTTGAACGGGGGCTCACCGTCACTCACACCCAACAAATAGGCGAGTCCACCCAAGGCAGCGAGGGTCACCACCAACCAAAACAGGGATTCCTTGTTCATGATGATTCACCTCAAGCCGTCACCTTGTTTGAAGTTGATGATTGAACTTCTTCGTCGTTCCACACGTTATCGTTGTGCATGCGACCCGCCCGCCAGAAGCCAAAGAGGCATACGACGTTGGCGATGTGCGCCATGGTGCAGAACTGACAGATCTTCCCCATGGAGATTTCGTACGAAACCAAGAGGGCGATGACAAACATCCCGGCACCGGTCATGAACATCCCGTACCGGAGGTAGGATTCTGACCACAGCGCATCGGGCTCTTTTCCGACGCTGTTGGTGATGAACAACAACGCTGCGAAGGCAAACATGCCGATGAGTCCCCAGGAGATTCCAAAGAAGGGGTCCACGTTGTACTGCGCGTTGCCCAACACATCGTCGCAAGAGAAAACGGTGGCGCTCGAGCAGACGTTCCCGCCCTCGCTGATCTTGTTTGAAATCCAGAGCGTGTGCGTTGAAACGACAAAGCCCGTGAACGCCACGATGTTCAACCCCAAGAGATGGCGACGACGAGCATGGGCAAGCAGCGGATTAAATCCAGTGAGCGAACCTGCGACGTTGTCGCCCAGCTTGGTCATCATCAACATGCCGAACGCGATGGGTACGATGTAGGCGATAAGGATGAGGTTTTGGTCAACCACGGTTAAGCCCCCAAGGTGAGACGGAATATTGCGTCGCTGATCTCTTCGTTCGGGTTTTCGGAGGAAACCCAAGCGACGATGCCGTCGGGTTGAATCAGATAGTAGGACGGCGTTCCAGGGACCTTCCACGCCTTGAGATTGTCCTGATCGATGTCGTCGATGTAAACAAAGCCGTGAGCCGAGCCGCCTCGAGCCGCACACGAGTTACCGTTGCAGGTTTCTCCTCCTGATTTGTCTCGAAACGCCACAATTTCCATCCGACTTGTGTCGTGACCGTCGATGTTCAATTCGGTGGCGCTGGCAACAAAGTTCACGACGGGGCCTTTCCAAGCCGGCTCGTCCGGGTTGTCCGGATCCATGACGAATTTCATGAAGTACTCAGCGTTTTGGCCTACCTTTTCTGCATCACGGAGACAAATCGGGCAGTCCGTATCGACGAAATCCACCAGGAGCCACTGGCCGTCGGTGTCGCCTGCGGTCCAGTTTGTGTCGATGTAGTCGCTCATGTCAAAGTTGGTCCAACCGCTCCCGTTGTAGGCCATGCCCGTTAGGGGTGGAGCGCGATCGCCTTCTTTGGTCCCTGTTCGTATGGGGTCCGTGGTGAACGCAAGGAACATGATGGCGACGAAGAAAATCGCCGCAACTCGGATGGCGGTGTCGGTGCGTACGTCGGCTTCTGTGTCGGTTTTCATGGTGTTCACTCCAGTCCTATTTCGTCCAGCAGGCAGGTTGCCGTGTGCCGGATGGCCTCCTCGCTGTTCATGGNAACGTCAAAGCCGGTTTGAAGCATCTTGTCGATGCCCAGCCGGGCTCGTGGAATGTCGCCTGCCCAGCCGCGGTCGCCTCCGGTGTACTCAATGCGAGCGTCGGCACATCCGGTGACCTCGACCACAATCTCTGCAATTCTGCGAACGGAGGCCGTGTCGTGACTGCCGAGATTGAAGAGGTTCAGCGGCTGGTGGGCGTTGGACATCACGTGGAGCATGGCGTCCACGCAATCCCCAACCTCCATGTAGGATTTTTCCTGAAGGCCGTTGCCCAACACCTCGAGACGAGTGGGGTCGTTTTTCAGTTTGTGAATGAAATCAAAAATCACGCCGTGGGTGCCTCGCGCCCCGATGATGTTGGCAAATCGAAAAATCCACGCTTGAAGGCCGAAGGTTCCCACCCAACTGCTGATGAGGCCCTCGCCGGCTTGCTTGCTGGCACCGTACAGTGAAATCGGCATGCACGGTCCGTGGTCTTCGGGGGTGGGCAACGGTGCGTCCTCACCGTACACCACCGAACTCGAGGCAAAGACGATGCGACCAACATCGTTCAAGCGCATGGCTTCAAGGATGTTGTAGGTGGCGACCGTGCCCTGTTGAAGGTCCGTGTCCGTGATGCGAGTTCCGAGTCGAATGTCGGGGTTGGCGGCCAAGTGGAACACGCAATCAATCTCCATGGCCATGGCCCGACCGACATCGGCTGGATTGCAGATGTCGCCCTCGACAAGGCGGACTCGTCCGTTGTCGAGGTGAGGTTGAATGAAGCCGACATCGCCGCTGGAGAGGTTGTCAATGACCACCACGTCGTCGCCGCGAGCNACAAGCCGGTCGATGAGATGGGAGCCGATGAAGCCGGCGCCTCCGGTCACCAACGCTCGCATGGACGGACCACCAAAAGCGCTCGTATAAGGGAAATGGTTCACGTCCGCAACCGCATCGCGGCTTTGATAATCGTTCAGGTGGTTGATTCAGGTTCCGGGGACACGGCCTCGGAGGAGGTGAATACATGACAAAATCCAATTCGGCAAAGGAAACTGAAACCATGGACAACAACATCTTGGTGGGCTACGTACGACGAAGTAACGCTGGTGGAGCCCTGAAGCTCTCCATCAACACAGCAGCGTTCGCTGACTGCAGCACCTACATGACCAGCGACGGACAGGCCTACGTTCCCCTGGTGATTTCCATGGGTGCGTTGCAAAAAGTCCTCTCGGGCGAGCGCGCCGTGACCACGGTTACCCAACTCCACGACTGAACCCCTACGGGGACACGGCGTGATCCTTCTCGTTGAGAAGTACATCGCTGCTTCATCGACCAAGGTCGGTTTTGCGGCCAATCCTACTTGTGTATGTCTTCTTATCAATCACTGATATATAGGATACAGTGAACGGCAAGGCGTGCCTCAACAAGAGGAATCGCGACCATCGGCGCCCCCTCGCATCGTTGCGGGAATGCCGATGTACAACGAGGAGGAGACCATCGGGTCGGTGGTGACCCGCACGCTCCGCTACGTCGATGAAGTCATCTGCATCGACGATGGCTCTTCCGACTCCAGCGCTCGAATCGCCGAGGCATGCGGTGCGACCGTGATTCGCCACCGAGTGAATCGAGGATACGGTGGTGCGCTCAAGACCCTGTTCCTCGAAGCGACCAAACTCGATGCCGACGCATTGGTCCTGCTCGATTCTGACGGACAGCATGAAACGGGGGACATCCCGAAGTTGCTCAAGCCAATCCTCGACGGAGAGGCGGACTTCGCCATCGGTTCCAGGTTCGTCGACGGGGGCGGTGGCACCGACATGCCTGCATACCGTCGCCTTGGCATCAAGGTCATCACGGCTGCGTCCAATCTCTCAAGCGACCTTGGCATCAAGGACACGCAATCGGGCTTCCGAGCCTTTTCACGCACGGCGCTCGAACGTCTGCGGTTTGATTCCGAGGGCATGGAACTTTCCCTGGAGATGCTGGAAGACGCCCACGAGAAGCAACTCAGGGTGTTGGAGGTACCGACCGTGATTCGCTACGACGTGCCCAAGGGTTCGAACTTCACCGCTGTCTCGCACGGATTCACCGTCATGACCTGGGCGTTGCTTTCCCTTTCTCAAAAGAAACCTCTTCTGGTCCTGGGCTTACCCGGATTTGGGCTCTTGGCCACGGCAGCAGCCATGGGAACCCGAACCGCCCAAGACCTCACCCTCCAGTTGGACAGCATCATCGGATCCGGCTTTTCAGCCGTGTGGATCGGCCTCCTCGGCCTCTCACTCATGGCCACGGGTCTGGTTCTGCAAAGCGCCCAACGCTTCCTACGATTGCTGTTGGTCAGAGAGTTCGGCTTGGACTGAACCTTCAGGCCATCAAACTCGTTGCGAGGGCGAAGATGTAAGGGATTGCGAAGAGGCCGAAAAACACGAACATGGCGATACGCACCGTTCGCTGGTTTTTCTCGTCTTTTTCGTTTTTCTCGATGCATTCAATCTTCTTGCAGACGCGCGGGTCGGATCTGATCGATATGGGTTCGTGGCAGATTCTGCAGTGCATGTGAGGCGAGACCTTGCCGGCCCCGGCCACGCTGCCCATGAACTGGCTGGATTTTTTTGCGACCATCTCTTTCACTTTCTTTGCGTCAACCACGGTTCCACCTCAGGCTTTGATGAGCGTCCCTTCAAACGACTTCCCGTCCAATGCGTCGTCGATTCGCCTGACGTCTCGGCCGTCAAGAACGGCCAAATCCAAACCCGCCGCAATGGCTGCTTCCACAGCCACCGGGTCGACGACCGCCGATGCACCGGGTTCAAGTTGTTTTCCAACGCCCACAACATCGGCGAGTTCAGCAAGGGTGATTTCAGTAAGCGCCTCGGCATCGTCGTGATGCCTGGGGTCCTTTGTGTAGACGTGAGAAACATTGGTTGCGATGATGCAGTGTCGGGCGTGAACCACCGCTGCGAGTTTGACCGCCACCGTATCGGTGGTGTGGCCAGGAACCGTTCCGCCCATCACCACAATGTGATGGGCATCAAACAAGGACCGAGCATCCTCGATGGAATGAGGAATCGATGGTGCGACATCGCAACCGATGTCGAGGAGAACTTGCTGCAGGACGGTGGCGTTCAGTCGAGTTGCGGCGATGCCAACCTGGTCCAGTCGGTGAGCATCGCTCATGATTTCTCTGGCCAATTCAATGCCTTCTCGAGCGGGCAGGCCGCCACCAACCACCAAGCCAATTTTGCGTCCGTTGCCTTCCAGATGCACCATCAACTGACGCAGCTGCCCCATCCACATCGAACGCGCCTCGGCTTCTTCAGGACGCAGGAGACTACCGCCCAACGCCACGATGTGAACCGGGGTCATGGTCACGCTCCGGCGCGCCCATGTTTTCATCCTATCCCCGAGTGCGGGCTTTAGCAAGGCGATGTGCAGGTGAAGGAGGGAGGTTTGAAATGCCTCGCCCAAGACCCCACGAGCGGGGAGGTCCATGGCAGACGATGCAAAGTTGTCAGCACGGCGCCTACGCCTCAAACTCGCACTTGAGGACCTCCGTGAAATGAAGGGGTTCGGCACCGAACTCGTGACCCTCATCATCCCGCCCGACCGGCAGGTGTCCGACGCACGGTCCATGCTCCAAAATGAACACGGCCAAGCGGCCAACATCAAATCCAAAGGGACACGAAAAAACGTCCAGGGCGCCATTGAATCAGCGATATCAACGCTCTCCCGATTCAAAACTCCCGGGGAAAACGGATTGGCCATCTTCGTGGGTTCCATCATCGTGGGCAACAACAAGAGCCGGATGGTGAACATCGTCGTGGATGACCCACCGCAAGCGCTGATCTCGTTCCGATATCGGTGCGATTCTCGATTTGAGTTGACGCAACTTGAGGAGATGCTCATCGACAAGAAATCCTATGCATTGTTCGTTATTGACCGGGCAGAGGCGGCGTACGGAATCGCCACCGGCAAACGGATTCACGTTCAAGAGCACCTCGTATCCAACATCATGGGAAAGCACCGCCAAGGTGGTCAGTCCGCACAGCGGTTTGAACGGCTGATCGAGGAGGCGGCTCACAATTTCTTCAAGCGTGCAACCGAACACGCATCTTCCTATTGGCTTCCGCACCTTGAGAACATTCAAGCCGTCATCGTTGGTGGGCCCGGAGCCACGAAGGATTTCGTGGTGAAAAACGACTACTTCCACCACGAAATCGCCAAAAAAATTGCGAAGGCAACCTTCGACGTTGGCTATTCCAACGAATCCGGCGTTCGGGAACTTGTCGAAAACGCAGGCCAATTGATGGGTGAAATCGAACTCGACGCCGAGCGCCAAGTCATGAACCGATTTCTCGAGGAACTGATTCGGGCCCATCCCAAAGCAACCTACGGTGAAGCGATGATCAAACAAGCACTCACGCAGGGAGCGGTTGATACGCTGCTGGTTTCGGAGGGGTTGCGAGGGAACATCATCCAAATGCAGTGCAAAAAATGCGGCCACGGTCGCGAGGAACCGTGGGAGGTTCACTTGACACGACAGCAGGAATTTCCACCCTGTCCATCGTGCGGTGCTTCCGGGGATTCCATCAAAGAGCTTGCGAGCCACTCCATCATTGAGTCGCTCTCGCAGATGGCCGAGGAAAGTAACTCTGAAGTAACCTACATCTCCATCGACACCGAAGAAGGGCGCTTGATGGACAATGACGAGGTCAAGAAGCAGGTGGCTACCCAACAGCCCTATGGTCAGTGGTGTGATGAGCATCTGGTATCGTTGGCCGATCATGCCAAGCCCATTGAATCTTCCGCCAAGCCCATCAATATCCTGGATCTGACCCTGCAGCAAATTGCCTTTGGCTGGGACAGTGAAGAACTGAAAATCATTTTCAAGCCCATGTTGACGACGGGAGCCGAAGCCGTTGGAAGCATGGGAGATGACACCCCGCTGTCGGTCTTGAGCAAGCGGCC
>FUFK010068128.1_pt1 | contig 25188 bp, 20 predicted proteins | sample 1021851 | NCBI WGS metagenome assembly FUFK01 (sample SAMEA51879418, study PRJEB19060) | metagenome | reverse complement strand
GTGGGAACATCGCAGCGTATCAGACAAATCATTCAAAGAAACCGGCCGAATTTTGCCCAACGAGACGTATGTCAAGTTGATGGACGAAGTTGAAGCCGTGGTCACACGTGCACAGGACGACAAGTTCGATGCCGAGACCTTCATCACCTACATCCCCCGACGGGGACCGTGGGAAGAAATCCCAGCATCAGACCACTCCAAGGCCGACGCCCGAACCCGTTACATCGGTCCAGCGAGCGCTAAACTCCTCAACACCAACTTGGTCTTGGGCTCATCGTGGATTGACTCGGACCGTTTCAAGTACGAGCGAAGGATCACCAACCTCGCCGACTATCTGAAGCAGAAAACCATCATCAACGCCAACATGTGGACGCCCAAGCAGTTGTTCACCACACAGACGTTCTTCTTCTGTTCCACAGGCGATGAAGAGCGCATGGGTGGTGCCATTCTCGAAGGCGACACCCGAAATGATGACCACCTGTTCCTCGGAACCGAAGGCAAAGAGTTCGCTGAGTGGGAAGTCATCCTTTGGGGCCTCGGCCACCGTGGTGTTGTCCCTGACTCCGACCCGCTTGACCGCGTCTACTACCCCTCGTTGATGCACCGCAACGTGTCGTTCAACAACCGATTGGGATGGACCCGCTACTCCCCTGCAGGTTTCGGAAAGGACGCCTCCGGTTATCTGATGACCCGACCAAACACATGGATTTGGCCTGCTGTGAACGGTAACCGTGAGACAGCCACCGCCTTCAACCTCCTCGTGAACCTCCCCGACCGAAGCTCTTCATTCGGCGAGGAAGGCATCTCGGATGTGTACATGACGACCGGCAAGACCTCCCTCTACACCATGATGGGTATGATGCAATCGTCCACTGTCCGCCAAGCCTTTGGCGCCGGTTCTGAAATGGTGCCGTTGGAATTCCACTGCATTGAGCCTGGACTTGACGAGTGGATTGGCAACTCCAGCGACGAGGACAAGTACAGTCGTCTGTTCGAGGTTTGCGCCACGCTCGGCTATGTTTTGACCGACCCTCAAATCGGTACACTCGGCGGTGCTGCAAAGCGTCGCCGCCTCATCATGTACCCTGCTGACCAAGGTAACTTGTTGACCTGCGCCAACGCCAGTCAGGTGGCTGACCACGCCCTCAAGTCGAACTACGATGCGACGGTGTTCACCAAACTTGACCAGGCCGACTTCATGAACCGCGTGACCCGCCGATTCAAGGCCTACGCCGATTTGGTCGCTGCTTCCGACGTTGCTCGAGGCGCTCGCTGGATCAGCCAAGCCGACGTCGACGGTGAGAAGATGATTGGACCCAACGTCCACTCCATTCTTGTCCGTTCGTGGCTACGACATCCTCAACATGCAAGAATACCTCAACACCTTCAACGACGTTTCCGCTGCCCCTGAACGCTTGATGCGCCGCATCATCCAAACCGTGGCTACGAACGCTTTGAAGACGGTCTACCCCGTTGACCTTCTCGGTGAATCTGCAGGACCAGCACCGTTTGAGCACATCTTCCACTCGCCAGACGACAACCCGCTGGTCTACTACACGGACGTTCGCTTCCTCGTGCCCACCTCCATCGACAAGCTGCGCTTCCAGACCGCTGCTCGTGGTGCTGACCGTGGCCGCATGCGAGAAGCCTACGCCTCTCTTACCGCTGCCGACCCCATGACCAGCCTGTCCATCCAAGACCTGTGTCTGCCGTTCTTGGCCGACCTCGGCGAGGACACCTGGCAAACNGGTACCGGCATCAACGAGAACGAAATCGTGGTCGAAGTGACCATGGCCGTCAACCCCGGCCGAGTGTGGCGCTCCTATCTTGAGCCAACCACGAAGGAAGTCTTTGACATGCCAAAGGGCGACAAGGGTACGGCTGCGCAACTCTGGGGCGACGTGTTCATGACCAATGAAGTGCTTCACGACAAGATGCGCAAGGACGGCAACGAGCACTACCTCAACTTGCTCAAGATGGCTTACCACTGGTCCAACAACGAGGCACAAAAAGAGCACAAACTCGGAAAGCACGCCAAGAAGCCAGCGGCCAAGAAGTCCACTGCAAAGAAGTCCACTGCCAAGAAGAAGTGAGTTCGTCCTGAATAAGGATTGAAGAACAAGAGGCCCCGCCTCTCACAATATGGCGAACGGTAACGACGGCAGTGGGCGTGCCCCCGTTGCCATTGTTCGACCCACCACTACGGTCACCAGTGGCGTTGGCGTCACCCAAAAACTCGTAACCGCTGCGGTTGCATTTGGCGACCTTATGCAGGGCACCTTTGGACCGAAGGGGCTTGACAAAATGCTCTACAAAACCAATGGCGAAACAGCCGTGACCAACGATGGAGCAAAGATCGTGGCCGAATTGCTCGTGAAACACCCCGCTGCCAAAGCCTTCGTTCAGTTGGCCGACGCCCAAGAACAAGCGTGCGGTGACGGCGTTACAGGTTGCCTGCTCTTTGCCAGTGAATTGATGCGAGAAGCCGGCCGATTATTGGAACGCGGCCTTCACCCCCTTGTCTGTATCCAAGGTTTTCAATCGGCTTTGGAGGTGGCACTGGCCCACCTTGAGGGCGTTTCCGAGTCGTTGACCGAAGGCGATCGTCGCCTCGACGCCGTCGCAAAAACGGCCATGACTGGGACTTCTGCCGATACCGGGGACGACACGCTTTCTTCCCTGCTTGTCCAAGCGCTCCGCACCGTGGGTTCAGCGGATGGCGTGGATTTTGAAGACGTCCGCATGGCCAAGCGGACCCAAGGTAACCTCTTCGACACGCGTTTGGTTGACGGCCTTGTTTTGGACACAGCCTTGTCATTGGACCGACTCCCCCGCCGTCTTGAAAACGGAACCCTGCTGGCGTTGACCTGCCCGTTGGACCAGGAAGAAACGGTTCGTGAAACGGAGATTGAAGTTGAAGACGCTGAGCAGTGGATGGCTTTTGTTGAAGCGAGAGATGCGTTGTTGAAAGGCAAGGTTGACGCCGTGTTGGCCACGGGAGCGAAAGCCATTTTCAGTGCCGAGTCCATTGAACCCAGCATTGTCCACGCTCTGACTGACGCCGGTTGTTTTGTCCTCGGGGGCCTTGAACGAGCAGGTGTCGAGGACATCGCTCAAGGTTCGGGCGCCACCCTGTGCGACCATCTTGACGATGTTGATGCGTCCATGTTAGGCACCTTTGCCTCCTTAGAGGTTGAAACCGGAGAGGGCCTTGACGGCCGCCGAGAACGTCTCTGTCTTCGATTTGGAGACGACGCCGGTTTGGTGACCATCGATGTTGGCGGAGGGGACGGTGCTGCTGTTGAAGAAACCATTCGGGGGCTGTACGATGCTCTCCGTTCCACTTCTTTGGCGATGAAATCCAAGGTGATTGTCCGTGGAGGCGGGAGTTTTCACATGGGAGCTTCCTTGGTGGTCAAAGAGGCCGCAGAACGCCAAGCAGGACGAGAACGATTGGCCATGGAAGCCTTCGCTCGGGCGCTGGAAAACATACCCTCCACACTGGCCCAGAACGCTGGCGTTGACCGATTGGACACCTTGCTTGCCCTGCGCGCTGAACACCGGGGCGGCTCTCAATATGCAGGAATTGATGCAGACGGAAAGGTGGCCGAAATCACCGAAACCTGGCTGCCCCGCGAAACATTGTATCATGCACTCGAATCGGCTACCGAAACCGCTTGCGGTTTGTTGCGCGTAGACCAAGTCATTTCAGCTCGTGGCGACTGAAGATTTGCAGAAAAGCACGTGTCGCTAGGTTCAAGTGCATCCGACGGGGCAAGTGCGATAACGGGTTCACGCCATGAATGCCGTTTCCTCGCCGCCACGTGCCCTCCTCAGCGTGTGGGACAAAACTGGAATTGTTGACTTCGCAAAGGGGCTTGCTGCCCTTGGCTTTGAACTCGTTTCAACCGGGGGGACCGCTCGAACCTTGACCGAAGCAGGCCTCGAAGTTCGCTTGGTTTCTGACCTCACACAGCACCCAGAAATCTTTGACGGCCGTGTAAAATCCCTCCACCCCGCCATCCACGGCCCGCTGCTTGCACGCCTGCACCAAGAGGCTGATGCGACTGAACTGCATCGTCTTGGTTATGCGCCGATTCGGGTGGTCGCCTGCAATTTGTACCCCTTTGGTGATGCTGCAGCCAAACACCCTCCCCTTTCAGATGACGAACTCTTGGAAATGATCGACATTGGCGGGCCAACCATGGTCCGCGCCTCGGCCAAAAACCACCAACATGTCTTGATCGCCACCAACCCTTCAACATACGAGCGAATTTTGCAGGCTCTGCAAACTGCAGACACCATCTCGTCAGTTCCGATGGACCTCCGTCGCTCATTGGCTCTCGAGGCCTTTGAACACACGGCTTCCTATGATGTGGCCATCGCCCAGGAATTGCACCGTCGCACCGTCGGGGATCCTGCCCACGGCACCACCATGGAAGAGCAGCGTGACCGATTACCTGCGAGTATGCTTGCTGCCAGCCATCAAGTGAACACGCTACGCTACGGCGAAAACGGTCACCAAGCCGCAGCCCTGTACGTGAACCACGACGCACCAACGGGTAACAACACCCTCGTAACCGCTCATGTTGAGGGAGGGAAAGCGATGTCCTACAACAACTACAGCGATGCGGATGCCACCCTTCGTTTGTGTCGTTCCTTGTCCACCGATGAGTGGCCTGCAACACCCCATGCCTGCGTGATTGTCAAACATAACAACCCGTGTGGAGCGGCGCTCGGTGCAACTCAACGCGAAGCGTTTGAAATGGCGCTTGCCAGTGACCCAGAATCTGCCTTTGGTTCCATCATCTGTTTCAATGAAATCGTGGATGCGTCGACGGCTGAGGCCGTGAGCGATTTATTCGTTGAAGTCATGATGGCACCGGGCTACACCAACGAAGCCAAGACGGCCTTGATGAAGAAGAAGAATCGCCGCCTTCTAACCATCGAATCTCCAGGTGACCGTTTGGAGCCGCTTCAAAGGCAGGTTGTCCGAAAACCCATCGAAGGAGGGGTTTTGGTTCAAACCGAAGAGCCCCCAATTATCGATTGGGAAAAGGCCACAACCGTGACCGAAGCACAACCAACGCAGGAACAAATTGACAGCATGAAATTCGCTGTTCGCGTGTGTGAACAGGTCAAATCAAACGCTATCGTGATGGTTCAAGGAACCGCAACCGTAGGGATTGGTCCGGGGCAAACCAGCCGTGTTGAAGCCGTCAAAATCGCAGCACGCCGAGCGGGCGAACGCGCCCAAAACTGCGTGTTGGCTTCCGACGCCTTCTTCCCGTTCAAGGATGGATTGGAACAGGCGGCCGAGGCCGGTGCAACCTCCATTGTACAACCAGGGGGCTCCATTCGAGACCAGGAAGTCATCGACGAAGCAAATGCGAGGGGCATCGCCATGCTGTTCACCGGCCACCGTTTGTTCCGGCACTGAATCGTTCAAGAGCGAAAAGTGATTATGCCGTGGTTGGCACACGCCAGCCCACCCACCAAATACCAATGACGGCAACGATGGCGATGGTGGTTTGTCCAAATCCCGGGTCCCCCAGAATGGTGATGTACCAAATGGAAGCGGCCGAAACGAGAGCGATCAGGCCACAAATAGCAATTTTTGAATGAAACGGCAACGCTCGTCCCGACCGGTAATAGCCCAAGAGCAACGAGCCAAAGAGAGGGTTGGTCAGTAACCAACGAAACAACCTTTGCGATGACCGGCCATAACAGTAGGCTGCTGCCACCAACCATGAGGTGGTTGGCCAGCCCGGAAGAATGACGCCAATGCCAGCGAACACGACGAAGATGCTGCCAACCGCCACCCAAATCGAGCGCACCAAGGGATTGGCGCTGGGTTTGTGCATTGAAAGAACCGTCTCAATGACTTCTTCGTCGGTCAACGATTGATACTGCTCTGCAAGGACATGAGCAGCCTCCTTTCGTTTGGTCGCTGAGGACACGGCGGTTTCAGACATGTGTCCTCAACCATAACCCAAGGTCAACCTCGGTAAAACCCTTGGTTTGGCGAGGAAAGGGTTGAAACATCGTCCAACTTGGGCGAACCATGGAATCAGGCATCGTTGGCGGCCGTGTTGCGACAAGCACGGCTCCACTGCGTTGCGCCGTTTTCATCTCTGGTTCAGGAAGCGGCATGGAAGCCATGGTTCTGGCGCAACGGCGTTTTGACTTGCCGCACGAAACGACGGTGGTCGTTTCCAATCACGCTTCAATTGAAGGCCTTAGGCGGGCGGAGAAACTCGGTATACCGACCGTGGTGGTTGAACGCACCAGAGGTGAACGCACCCTCACTCGAGAGGAGCATGAAGCAGCGGTGATGGAACAACTTGTTCCCTACGATGTGGAATTCATTGTGTTATCCGGCTATATGCGACTCTTATCTCCTGTTTTTCTCGCCCAATGGGAACATCGTGTGGTCAACATTCATCCTTCATTATTGCCAAATTTCCCAGGCGCCCATGCCCATCGAGACGTGCTCGCAGCCAAAACAAAACTTTCGGGATGTACAGTCCATTTGGTGGATGAAGGTATGGACACCGGCGCCATTCTCGCTCAATCCCCCGTTCCTGTATTCCCCGATGACGATGAAGATTCACTCAGCCAGCGTGTCAAAAATGAAGAACACCGCCTCTATCCCAGCGTAATCACATGGATTGCCGAGGGTCGTGTGCACTTCACGGCAGACGGTTTGACAGTTGAGGGTGTTGAAGATCGCTTGGTCGGTTGAAATTGGAAAACGCCGAACGATGCCGTTCGATATCCACGGAAGGCAGACTTCGAACGAGTGAGGTGACGCTCGTCGCAGATTTATCCAACTCGATGCTACGAGGGAGATAGGAGAACAGTGGCTGTCGTTGGCCGGATTCATCGTGGGGAACGCCGCCTTCGGGAGCAGCGGCCAGAAAGGCGCTGATGGCTTCAGTAGAGAGCAAGAACGCATCGCAAGGAACCAAGAGTATGGAGGCGTCCAGCTCCGAACGAATCCAAGGAATGATGCGGTGCAAACCGTTCAGATGAGGGGGGTCAGCCAGCACCTCGCCCGTGAACATTGACGCCCGTTCTTTATCTCCGCACAAAATCACGGACCGCTCAACGCCCGCTTCAGCAAGGCACTGTTTGAGGCGGTCCACGCCTCCAAACATCCAAGCCTTATCCTGCCCCATCCGTTGACTGACGCCGCCGGCGAGGATGACGGCTACAACACTCATGGTCATCCCTCAGTGCATGCTGTCGAGTTCATCAAGGGCTGCTTCGAGTTCTGCAAGCAACCCCCGAACACGTTGCAACAACGCCTTTCGCTCTCGACTTGAGCGTGCTTCGGGAAGCCATTCAAGAAGACGCCGGACATCCTTCGCGTCCCGTTCAACCGTCCACTTCAGGACGTTCTCCAAAACGGGGTCATCGGCTGGCAACAAGCGCTCGACCATGGATGCCAACCGTGAAGATGCTCTTTCAATACTCCGCTTGCAATAAACGCTGCCGGATGCGCTCAAACATTTCACCGCCGGCCGGCGCAGTTTCAATCAGTTGGCGACAACCCACCGCTTGTCGACGAAGAGAGAGAAAGAGCACACAGTACTGGTGCCAGTGCAGACTTTGCTGAGCCGCCGCCTCAAGCCATGAATCGTCAGGTACGGCGTGTCCGCCCCGCACCAATTCTTCGGCGACTTCAAGCACCACCATCAACGGTTCTTGACGTTGCAAGAGGTGGATGAACGCCATCCAAGGGTCTTGGCCAATATCGTTGGCTTCCAAATTGGCCAGAAGCAGGCCAGCCATGCTCAAATCTTCCCGACCGTGTCGTTTCCACAAGGCTGGGATGAGTTTAGCTAACGTCCGCTTTCGGGGCGCGTGCGTGAGCATCCACGAGGCGATTTGTCGCAGGTCTGGGAGTGGCGTGCCGATGTGAAATCGGAAACCGGCATCGGTCATGGTGACATCAGTTCGTGGTTTGTTGGCAAAATCGCCCACGCAGATGCTGTATGCCTCCTTGAGAAAACGCAAACCCCGCCGCTTTGATTTCAAGCGATGAGATGGCTGGCGTTCAAGCCAATCATCCAACGAGGGGTTCAACGGTCGTCACCCTCACTGGGTCGTTTTCTAAAATTGTCGAACAGGTCGCCGACCAAACCCACGGAATCCTTCAACGTGTCCATGAGCGTTTCCATCATGGCCTTGTCGCCGTATTTTTCTTTCACCATCTCCCGGAGCTCGTGCTCGATTTCTTCGTGCAGGGCGTCGTCGATATTGAACTGCGTTCGCAAGTTGGCCAAGACTCGAAACTCATCTCGGGAGAGGGAAGCGTTCACGATGGCCACCTCGAAGACCTTGGTGTAAATCAGCCGCATCTCCTCCTTGGAAATCGGCNTGCCGCTTCTTGACTCAATTCCGTTTTGAATGGCTTCGTAAATGTAAGCGGGCTCTTCTGGAGCGAGTTTGAGCGCACTGGCTAATTTGATGATGAGTCGCTTTTCTTCTCGGGTCAAAACACCGTCGGTTAACATGACCTCAACCGTTGAACGAAACACGTCCAACGTTCCAAGTTCAAGCGACGACACGCTTCACCGACGCGCTTCCACTTCTTGAAGAAACCGTTGAGTTGGAAAACCCGACAAATCATCGGTCTAGGTGGCACAGGATTCAAAAGGGCTCGGCATGTGGAATGGATTGTTCACATTCACTTCCCTCGCTTTGCGAGTGGAATGCCACGGACCCGATGACACCCGTCGTCGGCCCAATGCACAGTGTTTGTGTGCAAACTAGGAGCGTAAACCATATGGGAAGAAAAAACTCAAACCGCGGAGGCGGTGGAAAAGGCAAGGCCATGAAGTATGAAATTCGGGCTGATATCAAAGTGAACGGAACCGTCCAGCGCAAGGACATCATCGGAGCCATCATGGGTCAAACCGAAGGTTTGCTTGGCGATGAACTCGAACTTCGCAAGTTGCAACGCACGGCCCGAGTCGGGCATGTGGACGTTGAAATGCAAACCAAGAACGGCAAAGTGCACGGGACCATCGTGATTCCAAGCAGCTTGGACAACGTCGAGACGGCGATTATCGCAAGCTCGTTGGAAACCATTGACCGCATCGGTCCCTGCAACGCCATCATCAAGGTCATGCAGATCAGTGACATTCGAGCAACCAAGCGAACAGCGGTGGTTGACCGAGCCAAGGAACTCTTGCTCACGCTGGTGAATTCCGGCGAAGCAGCATCAAAGACCGTTATCGAAGAAGTTCGTTCGGTGTTGACCGTTGGCACAGCCAAGTCCTTCCACGGATTGACCTGTGGCCCGAACGTCGAATCTTCGTCCTCCCTCATCATTGTTGAAGGTCGAAACGATGTTCGNAANCTGCTCAACTGTGGTGTGAAGAACGCCATCAGCGCCGATGGCTCAGGCAACATCAAGCAGGAACTCATCGACCTTGCAAACGGCAAGGAAAGCGTTACGGTGGCCATTGACGGTGACCGTGGCGGCGAAATGCTGTTCATGCAACTTTACGACATGATGAAGGTCGACCACGTCGCTCAAGCGCCGGTCGGTCAAGAGTGGGAGTTGCTCCCACAAAAGACCGTCACAATGTGCCTTCAGAAGAAGACGGAAGCTGCTAAGTTCAAGCATCAACTCGACAAGAAAATCGCCGAGGACGACCAAAAGTTCGGTGGCGACAAGGACTGGGACAAGGACATGGAATTCTCCTCAGATGAGCCCGAACCCGCTCCCGCAGACATCCAAGAACTCTTTGACAAGGTGGATGAAATGGGCAAGAACAAAGCCGTCATTCGATTTGCTGACGGTACGTTCTCGGACGAAATTGGCCCTTCCAAACTTGAGGCTGCGTTGACCGAAGCCGAAGAAGCCGAGGCCGTTCTCTTCAACGGCTCGGTGACTGAGAAGGTTCTCAACTACGTGAACCAGTCTTCAGCCAACACCCTCGTCGGTACCAAGGAAGGCAAAGGATTCGAAGCGTCCGAGGATTTGACCGTTTGGTTTGCTGAAATCCATCGATAAGTGCCCAACGGTTCACTTATGTTCTTGCGTGGTTAAGGCCACGTCATGGAGGACGATGCGTTCCCCGAGTGGCCTGCCGGAGACGACGAAGTTTCCGAGGAAAAATCCGAGGAAGAAAGCCAGGAGTCCTCCGAAAAATCGGTGGAACAGGCCGAGGTGGCAGCCGAAGCCACCACGAACGAGGAACCTACGGACTCCGATGCCGATGACGTAGCACCATCCGACGACAAACCTGCTGCCAGCACACCCTCCGAACCATGGACCCTTCCCGTTCGGGCCGCCCCCATCCTTGCTCTTCAGGGTGAGGAGGTGGTGGAGTTCCCACTGAGTCAGCATGTGAACGGATTGGAATCCACATCACTGGTCATGGATGATGAACTGATGCGTATCGTCGAGGCGAGGTATGACTCCGATGGTGTTCGGCGCCTCAATGTACGCATGGCACTGATGAAGGAACACATTTCCGGATATTCCCACACCCATCTGGATTTGTTTCAGAAATTGCAAGGCGTTTGGTGGGGCTCTATCGGATTCGGCCTGCTTAATGGAATTTTAGCCAGTACCACCAACGGCCTCTTAGCTTTGGGAGGCGGCGCCTTTGTTTTAGCCGGTGTCGCGGGCCTCTTATTGGCCAAACTTGACCTTCACCGACTTTCGTTCTCAGACCACGGCGGACGGCACGATTTCTATCTCTCTGGTTGGCGGCAAGAGCCCTACTTGATTCACAATAGCACGGCCTTGCTCGGACCGGCCTTTGTGGAGTTTTTGCGGACCTCAACCCTTGACATTGAGCACATTGATGCGGTCATCGATGCGTTGGGTGCCCCGACTCAACCCGCCCCCGAACTCCAATCGGCACCAGCGACCCCGGCGCCTGCAGCGTTGCCCGAACCTACGCCTTCGGCAACTCCGGCACTTCCTCCCCCGCCAAGTGTTAGCGCACCCGCGCCGCCACCAGTCGCGGTATCAAGCGGCCCACCCATCTCCAATCCAACACCCGCGCCACCGCAACCTCTGCCGCCTCCACCCGCGCCGGTTCAGCATGCACCCCCGCCACCGACTCTTCCTTCGGCCCCTTTGCCAGCCCCACTTCCTCCGGCGCCATTGCCGCCGCCCTTGGCACCAGCGTTGACGAAAAGTAACGTTGACGAAGACGCCCTGTGGGACGACTTGAGTTGATCAAGCCTTCACGCCGCCAGCGGACGGTAGGTTCACGCTTTGGGCTAATTTTTTGATTTCATCTGAAAGACCGGCCAATTCGCTTGGTAGGGGCCAATCGTCCTTCTCCAGGGGCACATGGCGGCCAAGGCCAGGGATGCGTTCCAACGCCGTCCCCAGTTCAATCGCATCGGCGAGGAAATCACCCTTTGCTCCGGAATGCCTTGCTTCCAACCGNCGTCGCATCCAGCGCTTGAGCGGCGCGACCAGTTGGGTCAACTCGGCCAACATTTTGGCGCGCGCCCCATCGCTCTTATTTCCCTCTGGAAGGAGCCGAAGCGTCAAGCGAAGCAATCGGCCAACCCGGACATCACGTGGAGCGATATTGACGTGCTGAGCCAACCCTCTTCGGACCTCAGGAAGGGCGTTCATGCCTTGTTGGGCAACCTCATCCGCAAGGCCATCCAAGCCCAAGTGAGCGATGAGTTCCCTCAAAGCGTCCAATGCTCGTTGGGTTGCAACATCGGAAGAAATGACCTCCTGAGCCATCGGCTCAACGACACCGCTCTCCGTGCTGGCCACACTTGCAGATGGCGCACCAACCTCTGGCTCGATACCTTCTTCTTCAGGCTGGGCAACGTCAACAACTTCCTCAACGGATTCTGGTGGCAATGGCGAAATTGGGGGTGGGGTTGTTGCCTCTTGCTTTGCCAATGCCCGTTCCTCGCGTTCTCGCCACCAACGCCAGCGCTCGACTGACCACTTATCATCGGCAAAGAATTCCTCATCCGACACACCATCATCGTGCAGATGCTTTGTGTCAGGGTTCTGCCGCTCTTCCTCCAATGATTTGATGGGGCGTCCCGTGTTGTTGTGCACGGGTTCTGCCTCTTCAACATCTGTCGCAGACTCGTGGTCCATGGCCTCGAGCATGGCTTCATGAGCCTCATCCAGTGCGGAAACGGGCTGAAGAACCGGGCGCTCTTCCTGCTCTGGAACAGGAACGAGCGTTGGATGCGCTCGTTCAGGTTGCCAAAGATGAATGCGATACGCTGAATCTTCAACCGGGCGGCTGGCAAGGTGCGTTGTAAAGGAGGGAATGCGTCGGCTGAGATGGTCCAGCCGCTGCGGCTGCTTGATATGCAATTCCACTTCCAATGCCAAAGCGACATCACGCTCCCAAGGAAGGGCCGTCAAACGTCTCCGCAAGACTTCATGATGTTCCAAATGCGGCCGGGCTTCGCTCAATTCCCTGGCAACCTGCACGGGGTCTTCGTCAACCAATTCCATCCATGTATCCACCGCCCATCCGGACCGCTTGAGGGCGGTCAATTCGTTCATGAGCGGCGCTTGGATGCGTTTGCTAGCCGCAGGGGATGCACGCCTCGGAATGGCCGCCCCACCCGTTCGGGTTAGTTCAGCCACATGCACCTCGAGTTCTCGGAGGTTCATGCCGCCGGTCAACGTTTCTCGTTCAAGTGAACCGGAACGGCGCATGCCGGCCAATTCTTCTTCCAACATGACGCGATGCCGCTCATTTCTTCGCTTGATTTTCACGACGTAGGCTTCCATTTCTTCGAGCACATCGTCCTCAAGTTCCTCGGCGGCCAAAAGGTGGCGGCGCATCCCGACCTCTTCATCCCCGGTGAAGGAAGTATCGAGGCCATCAAGGGCCTCCATGATTTCCACTCGTCGGTCCCAGCGATGCCGTTCGGCCGACATCCGCTCCAAAGCGTTGAGTGGGTCATCAAACACGCGTTGTTGCCAAGCTCCGACAGCCAATCCTGCATGTTCGTAGGATTGGAGCAATTCCAATCCATCGAGCTCTAGTTGTTTCCAAAGAGCATCCAACTCGTCAACAACATCCTGCAACCCATCGGTCATCTCAAGATGGCCAATGAGGTCTTTTGATCCTTCAACCCGAGAAGGCCAATAGCGCCCAAAGCGTTCCCATCGCCCCACGAGTTCGAGATGCCGCTTTACAGATGCTGCGATGGTGTCGTGATTGGCTTCCCACTCCATGAGGTCCCTGGGATGAATGTCGCCTTCGTGAGGAAAAACAATCCCTTGCTGCCTCCATTCTCGTATTCGGTCGGAAAACACCTGCCTTCGTTGTTCAAGGGTTTGAGCAACCTCGTTCACTTCGGTTGAGAGTTCGTCCAAGGCTTGTTCGTTCTCTTTATCCAAAAGTTGACTGCAACGCAATTCAAATTCAGCCGCTAAGGCTTCATCAAAAGGCTGAATCATTTGCACCGCATTCAATCGAACCAATTCTTTCTTGGCGTGGAATCCCTGCCACTGCTCGAGTTGGTTGAGCGCCTCCAGTAAAGGCTGTTCGACCGTTTCACCAAGCGCATAACCCAAACTCCGCAAGCGGTCAGCGCCGCTCTGAATCATCTGCCGTTGCCGTTGTTCATCGGCCTCGACAAGTTCCAGGTGGCGCAAGAGTTCATCGATGGACTGAGGGGAGGCGAATAGCCGATGCAGCGGGGCAACGGCGGCATGACTGGAAACATCCAACGCCGCCAAGTGCTCGTAGAGCAGAGACCACATGTCGCCGTGGCCTTNNCCAAACCACGCCTCTTTCGCTTTGTTCAGCGGTGGCTCCCAAGGGGCAAGGATGCGAAGCTCTCGTTCGATTTCTAGAAACGTCTCTTCGATGGTAAACGGGTCATTGAGTCGTGATTTATAGGGTTCAAGCGCCTCAAAGCCAGGAACAGAATGTCGAGAAAAGGCTGCGATGCGGTCCTCCAGCGCAGAAGCGGTTTCACGGCGTTCTTCTAACCAGGTCAAGCGTTCACTTTGGCCCCCTTCATATTCATTGAGAAAGGCCTCGATATCAGCACGATTGAAACCGAAACGGGCAAGCGAGTCAATTCGCTCACCTTCGGTATCGTTCGCCCAATTCTCGCCGCTCATCGCTCCTCAATCCTCGCACGGTGACGGGAGGGCTTTCAATATGAGCGGTTCCGAAGGCAAAATTCGCCCGTCTTCTTGACATCTTGCGACTCACGGCTGTTGATTAAGGGGGCCAAAACGAGCCTTTCTTGCATGAAATCTTCCGCAGACCATAAAGGCGCAAGGGACCGCTCGGGTGCAATGAGTCTGCTTGCAATCGGTTTAGGTGCCCTTTCCGTTGGGGCTGTTGGAGGCTTGGGTTATTGGATGGTACAGGCCAATAACAAGATGATTCGCTTGCTCGACATGCAAACGTTGTTGCGGGAATCACAAGCCACTCACTTCCATCATCTCAACATCGCCACCGAAGGGGTGCTTTCTGATCTCAACACCCTTCAAACCACTCTCGATGCCCTGCGTGCGACGCACCCCGACATCGACGCATCCATGGCCGTGCATCAATTCCTGCTGACCTACGAAACGGAATCCTCGCCGGCCATCGATATTCAACAAGCGTGTGAAGTCATGCGCTCGGTGGTTCAACACCAACCGATTGAAGGCGGACTTTCGGACCATCTTTCTACCAACCATACAAGTCTGCTCCGACGTTTGCTGACCGTTTTCGAACATCACCAACTCACCGTTTCTGCGTTGCACATGGACGGCGACACCGCTCATCGATTGGGTTTGGCTGCGTGCCATCTCCAGCGATACGACTGGGCCGAAGGTGCGCTTGGTGTGGCCTACCAACTCTCTCCCGGTCATGCAAGTGTACTCGAGGGATTGGAACACATCGCTCGTCTTCGCGGCGACGATGCCTTGTATCGACACTGGCTTGAAGCACGGATGAAACTCACTCCGGATGACCCCGAACTCCTCCGCTCCCATGCTCATCTTCTTGCGTCGCTGGGTGACGAAGAAGCAGAACACGCCGTTCGTCGTCTTGAAGCGCTCGGTGTTGACACCGCGGCAGACCGCTCCCTTCTCTCCGGGCTGCGGGCACGCGCCGGTGCAAGGACGGAAGCCATTGAAGTCATTTTGCAAGCCTTGGAAGAGGACCCGACCCGGTCGGGAGATTGGCTCCACTACGCTCAGTTATTGGAGGATGAAGGTGAGCGAGAATTGGCGCTTGAAGCCAACGAACGTTGCTTGACCCTCGACCGACAGAACGGTGAAGCGTGGGCTCTCAAGGCCCGTCTTCTCGCCAATAAACAAGGCCATGACCGAGACGCCCTGAAAGCCGCCACCCATGCCGTGGCCCTGGAGGCTGGTGGTGTGGACGCCATCTTCCTCAAATCGGAATTACTCGAACTTGAAGGGTCCATGGTCGCTGCAGAAGAAACCCTTCTCAAAGCGCTTGAGGCTCAACCGTACAACGGTGAATTACGCGCTCGAATCGCAGGCCGATACCTCATTCAACATCGTATTGATGCCGCATCCGACTTACTTTCAGCAACCCCTGACGGGATTGACCACGCCTTGTTACATACTGTTGAAGGCCGCCTGCACCTTGCCCATGCCGACCGCCTGCGGGATGGCACAGGTTTGACCGATGAAAACCTGCTCGAAGAAGCACTGGGCGCGTTTAACGGGGCTTTGTCCCTTAACCGAGAACTCGGTGTTGCGTGGCTTGGTCTGGCCCGCACTCAACGCATGCTAGGAGATACGGCCACAGCCAGCGAATCCCTTGACCGTGCTGAGCGGTTGAGTCCGGAAAAGGACCCCTCCATCGCCTGTGAGGCAGCTCTNCTCGCTCTTGACAACNGCGACCTGCAAGCNGCCCTCCTCCATGTGGATGCGGCGGAAGTTCATGGCCAAAAGGCCACCACCGCTTACATCAGGGGCAATATTTCTGCTGTCAAAGGCCAACTCAAACAGGCCTTGTACCACTACAGCGACTGCTTGACACTGGACGCTGGGCACATTCGTGCTCGCCTCAACCGCTCTTCAGTTTACATGGGTTTGAACGAAGCAAGAAAGGCGTTGGACGATGCTGAAGCACTGCTTGACCTTGCTCCTCAATTAGCGGTGGCTCGTGTCCGCAAGGCCGACGCCCACATGCATCTTGCAGAATGGGAAGCCGCTTCGAAGGAATTCAAACATGTACTTGAAAACGCACCTCATCACACCCATGCGCTGACTCAGTTGGCAGCGTGCTACATGAGCATGGACCGGGCAGAACGTGCAGAAGCCCCGCTCAACGAGGCGCTCCGCCAATCCCCAGACCATGCACCCGCATGGCACCAGCGTGGCTTGTACTACATGCACTTCAACAAAATTGACAACGCCCTTTCAGACTTTGAGGCGGCGGTTCGGTGCGACGGCCATCATCTTGACGCTCGCCTCCAAATCGCTGCCCATCATCACGGGCTTGGCAATATGGACGAAGCTGAAACGGCATGGAAGGCCATTTTGAGCATCGATCCCGACCACCAATTGGCCAAAACTCGGCTGAGTGAGTGCGAGAAAAACTTGATGAAAAGCGCGTGAACACCTCAACCCGAAGGGGGGGAGTTGAATCACTGAAATCAAAGAGTTGAATTTGACTGAAATTCTGACCGCCCTTCAGGATTTTATGACCCAAGACGGGGCAATTTCCGCTGAACAGCGAGAATTCTACAAGATTTTTTCTCAACACCTTCGTGAACACGACGGCGTGTTTACGGTTGAGGACATAGAACGTCTCTTGATGGAGGGAAAGAAGGAAGTCCCCAACCTCATCGATGAAGAATTTTTCAAGATGGGCGAAGCGATCTTGAATCGGTACCGAAACAAGAACGAAGAAGCCATCAACGAACGTATCCGCCGTCTTGCTGAAGAAGAAGCACGGAAGCGTGCTATCGCAGAAGAGGAACGACGAAAGCGCGAGGAAGAGGAACGCCTTGCCGAAGAAGCCCGCTTGGCCGAAGAGGCCCGCCTTGCTGAGGAAGAGCGCCTTGCTGAGGAGGCTCGCCTGGCCGAGGAAGCCCGCTTGGCTGAAGAGGCTCGTCTTGCCGAGGAAGCACGCCTTGCCGAGGAAGCCCGTTTGGCAGAGGAAGCCCGTTTGGCAGAGGAAGCCCGTTTGGCTGAAGAAGCACGCCTTGCTGAAGAAGCCCGACTTGCCGAGGAAGCACGTTTAGCTGAAGAGGCCCGTCTTGCAGAAGAAGCCCGACTTGCTGAGGAAGCCCGCTTAGCTGAAGAGGCCCGTCTTGCCGAGGAAGCCCGTTTGGCTGAAGAAGCACGCCTAGCTGAAGAGGCTCGTATTCAAGCAGAATTGGAAGCGGGTGCTGCAGAGAAAGAGGCCTACTGGGATTCACAAGATCTCCCTGGCGACGAACCGAAAATCGTCCCAGATTTGCCAGCCAACGCCACGGCGCTTGACGCCGAAGGAACTGGAAAGGGCTCCAAACTCAAATTGGTTTTCGCCGCCATTGTCATCCTCGCTGGTGCGGGCGCCGCCTATGTTTTCTTGTGAGCCGCAAGGAAGCAAGCCATTTTGAGCGATGAATGTTGAGCCGTTGATATGCCCCTTTCAACCGGAGATACAGCCCCTGCCTTTGAACTCCCCAATGCCAACGCTAACGTGGGCTCGTCCACCGTATCCTTTGAGGGTGCAAAATTGGAGCATGGTACATTGGTTCTCTTCGAATGCAATCATTGCCCCTACGTGGTTGCTAGCGTCGGACGGATCAACGCCATGGCAGAAACGTGCCTCTCTCAAGGCATTGGTTTCGTCGGAATCAACGCCAACGACCCCGTGGTCTACGAAAACGATTCTTTTGAACACATGGTCAAGCGAGCAGAAGGCGGTATGCCCTACGCTTACCTTCACGATGCGACCCAAACCGTCGCCCACGCTTACGGCGCCAAGCGAACGCCGGAGTTCTTCCTCTTTGACGGCGAAGACCGGCTGGTCTACCAGGGCCGAATGGACGACAGCCCACGCAACCCCAACGATGTGACATCAACTGAGTTGGCCGAAGCCATCAACGCCATGCTCAGTGGAGAAGCGCCCGTAGTTGACTACACCGAGTCCATCGGCTGCTCAGTGAAATGGAAGGCGTGAACACCATGACCGGTTGCCGGCGGCAGTGCGATTGGGATGACAACATGGTCTGCCGCTCATGCGGCATTGATTATTCCCTTCCTTCTGAAGAAGAGTGAGCCTCAGTATTGTTCCAACACCAACTCGGTGGTGGTGCTGGCGATTTCGTTGGGAGCGGCCAACCACATCTTGTCCAAGAGGGCTCGAAGGGCCATCGTGTCATCAACGTGAACAAGAGCAACGAGGTCCGCTTCTCCGGAAACCTCGTAGATGATTTCAACCCCTGCCCATCCAGTGACTTCGGAGGCAAACGAACCGATTTCAGAACCAGGAGAGACCTTGATCCGAACCAAAGCGGTCAGGCCCACACCACCTTCACGAATGGTGTAGCCACGGATGGTGCCGTTTTCTTCCATGTTTCGAATGTGCGTACGAACCGTTCGCTCACTCGCTTCAACTTTGGAAGCCAGGTCAACATAGGACATGCGTCCATTTTTTCGCAGTTGGGCAAGGATGGCTCGGTCAATTTCAGCAATTCGGGGCATGCCCAACCCTTTGCAAGGCCCTATTTCAAACCTTTTCCAGCACGAAATGACTGTTTTACGAGCATAAATACGAATATTTCGCCCTTTTCCCGCGAATACGCGGAGAAAAAAACACATCTCCAGGAAGGTGCTTTGAAGGCAAAACGCTAGGGAAAACCCGCTTCATTCAAAGAGCGACTGACCCTCGGCAAGCATGAGGGAACCACATGGCGGGACACATCTCAGGCCTTGACTCACGCATGGTGTTGGACAGCCGGGGCCAGCCCACCGTTGAAGTGGATTGCTTTGTGGACGGGAATCTTCTGGGTCGAGCCATTGTACCTTCAGGGGCTTCAACAGGTGCCTATGAGGCTCTTGAGTTGCGAGATGGCGATGCCAACGCCTACCTTGGCAAAGGCGTCTCCAAGGCCGTGAACAACGTCAAGGACCACCTCGAAGAGGCACTTGTGGGATTACCGGTCGATGAACAACGCATCATCGATGAGGTCATGATTGAACTCGACGGGACGCCCAATAAATCCAACCTTGGAGCAAACGCCATGCTCGGGGCCTCCATGGCCTGTCTTCATGCCGGCGCCGCCTTTCACGAACTTCCTCTTTGGAAGTATGTGGGAGGAGTAGCGGGTGGATTGATGCCCGTTCCCATGCTGAACATTCTCAACGGCGGCGCACACGCCGCATCAAACGTTGATGTCCAGGAATTCATGGTCATGCCGCACGGTTTTGACACGTTTGAAGAAGGGCTCCGCGCAGGTGTTGAAACCTATCATGCTCTCAAAGCCGAACTCAAGAACGACGGTTTACTCGGCGGCATTGGCGATGAAGGCGGCTTCGCACCGAACCTCCCTGCAAATGAAGACGGCCTCAAGTACATGGTTCGGGCCATTGAGGGCGCAGGTTATTCCACAGAAGAAATCGGCATTGCTCTCGACGTTGCTTCCACAGAATTTCTGAAGGACGACGGCTACCACATGGACGGAAAGGTTCTGTCCTCTGATGAATTGGTTGAAATGTACGGCGGATGGCTTGACGAGTACCCCATTCTCTCGATTGAAGACGGCTTTGGCGAAGATGACTGGCGTGGTTGGGCCGCGTTCACCAAAACCCACGGCCATCGTGTTCAAACGGTGGGTGATGACCTCTTCGTGACCCAATCTGAACGCCTCTCTCAAGGCATTGAGCTCGGTGCAGCCAACGCCATGCTCGTGAAGCTCAATCAGGTTGGAACGGTATCGGAGACCCTTGAGGCCATGGACCTCGCCACAAGCAATGGCATGAACAACGTGGTCTCTCACCGCAGTGGTGAATCTGAGGACGTGACCATCGCAGATTTTGCCGTGGGCACACGAGCCGGCCAAATCAAAACAGGCGCTCCAGCGCGGTCAGATCGCGTTGCAAAATATAACCAATTGTTGCGAATTTCGGCTGATGTCCACGAATACCGCTCACCGTTCAATTGATTCGACTTCAACGGAGATGAAACCATAACCGAGGTCAATAATCTCTGAACCTTGATTTTTGGAAAAGAAACACGGTTCTCGGACTTCTTTGGTATATGATTAAAAAATCCCCTCCCTAGGTTTAACCATGGCCTCCATCGGCGAGCATTATGCTTTAGCCTTCAGTTCCGAACGATTTTTCGGTCTTGAAATGGTCATCAATTGGGTTTCACTCATCATTGTACTGTGGATTATCGGCCTTGCTTACCTGGTATGGCGCTCAGACTCAAACAATTTGCGAAACCGTTTCATGGCCACTTTGCTTGTTTGTGAAGGGCTCAAAGGCCTCTGGCAAGCGGTGAACATTGTTCCTTACGGCCATGAATTCCAATACATTTGGGACTACACCTGGATTTTGAAAATCGATGTATTCTTTACTGCACAAATCGCCGCCCTGTTCCTTTATTTGCTCTTTCCCGTTTATTTCAAAATTGACCGATTGAAATTCATGTACAGGAAATCCTTGCAGAAATATGCTTGGTGCATAGCGCCAATCCTGGCGCTTATTGTTTGGCTGGTGATCAAGGATTTGCCACCTTTCACCCTCCAAAACGCATCATGGCTAAGTTGTGCAGGCCCGGGAGCCGAACCTCAATTACACGTGTGGTACGGTCAAATTACGGCTGAAGCAGAAGGCATTCGCCAAGGGATTGGTGTTTGTTCAACAACCGTTGACAGCCTGGTGAGCGATCAGCAAGTGGCTTTGTGGGGCATCACCTTGATCGGTACACCGGTCTCAATTGCTGCGCTTTTGCTTATCCGCTCCTCAATGAAGCAGGAAGAGGAGGAATCCGAAATGAAAGAGAGCGCCCTTACCTCACGAACGCTCTACAAAGGGTTCCTTGGTAAAGTCATTATCAACACGGTGTTTTTCTCAACCATTTTGGTCTTCATTCCACTCCTCAACGGCGGGCCAGCAGGATTCACTGAACTGTTGGCATGGCGAACGGTTGACAATTCCTTCATGGCCAAACTCAAGTACTTCATTTTCACAATCAACCTCGCCCTACCAATCATCGCTGTTGGTTTTGAAGCGATGATGTTCGTTTTCGCATCGCTTAACGAAACCGTGTCCGGCATTGACCAAAACCTAAGAAAAACCTTCACCAACACCACTTTTACTGGTTTGGGAGCAATTCTGTTCATTGTGGCCAGTGAAGTCATCGAGAACGTGTACGGGTTCGGCCTCGCAGGTGGAGTTGTTTTGGGGGTTGGGTTTTTGGCGGTTCGCAAACCCGTCACAGGCATCATTTACGGTTTCTCGAACCGACTCATACCTTCCACCTACGCCAAGGAAGAAATGGATTACCTGGACCTCTTTTCCAGGTCCATCAAAGATGGAGAGATTACAGAAAACGAGCGGTCCCTCCTCGTTTCACTGGCTTCAGCCTACGGAATTGATGACGTAAGGGTAAACGAACTTGAGAGCGAGTTCCTTCAACAATCAGCCGTTCAAGAAGCCGAATGACGAGGCCTCGAGATTTCAGACTGAGGCCTAGAAAGGTGGCGTGGGATACAGGGCATGACCGGCGACGGGCGGGCATTCAAGACACGCTGCCTCCTCATGGTTCAACGATTTGCCAGTCCTCTCCGCTCCACCAGTAGTTTGTGCCATCGGACATGCGACGCCGGGTGTGACCGGCTTCGTCCGTCCACTGGTGGGTGATGGAGGGGCCTACAGGTTGAGCGGTAGTGCTCGCCAATGCGTCATGGGCAACGCTTGCATGTTGCTGGGCGACCCCCTCTCCTTCGTTGGCGTCCTTGGATAAATACCGCGAATTAAGTAGGTCCCAAATTGGGACTTAGCCATGAACCGTGCTTTGACGCTCCTCATGATAGCCTGCCTCAGTTTCTCCACTTTCGCCTTCGGGGTGGCGGCTGACGAAACTAAAGACATACCAGCCAACGCTGAAGCCACCGGATCGCACGACTCGCTTGTCGCTGCCCTGGCTCATGCCGGGTTGGTTGAAACTCTCCAAGGGGACGGCCCGTTCACAGTTTTTGCTCCAACCGATGCCGCTTTTGAAGCGGCCGGCATTGATCTGTCAACGTTCGATACCGAGGCTGAAAATGAGACTCTGTCTGACATTCTNCTGTACCACGTTATCTCCGGCGCCGTCGACGCTGCTAATGTGACCGATGGCATGGTCGCAACGATGGTCAACGGAGACAACGCCACCTTCGCCGTGACCAACGAAACGGTCATGATTAACGACGCCAACGTCACAACCCGAGACGTTGCTGCCAGCAACGGCATCATCCACATCATCGACAAGGTGCTCCTTCCGCCTGCTGAGGAACCCGCTCTCGAAGACATCAGCGGTGTAGCGGCCGGAACCGGCGTCCACGATTCTCTTGTTGCTGCGCTGGCTCACGCTGGCTTGGTCGCAACACTTCAGGGAGACGGACCTTTCACGGTTTTCGCCCCTACCGACGAGGCCTTCGCTGAAGCTGGCATTGACCTGTCCACATTTGACAACGATGAAGCCAACGCCACCCTCACCGATATTCTAACCTACCACGTCTACGCTGGCTCTGTTGCAGCAGCAGATGTCACCGACGGTATGGTGGCGACCATGGTGAACGGAGATGACGCCACATTCACTGTTGTGAACGGCACCGTCATGGTTGGTGGTGCAACTGTCACCACGCCTGATGTGGCCGCCTCCAACGGTGTAATTCACGTCATCGACAAGGTCTTGATGCCCCCAGCAGACGAACCTGCGGTCGTTGATCCGTTTGAAGGCATCAACTGCGCCGCTACCGTCGGTATTGATTCCTCTGGATTCGCTTTCAGCCCGACCGTGGTCAACATCGCCGTTGGCGAGACCGTCTGTTGGTTCTGGGAGGACTCATCCATGCCACACAATGTCAAACAAGTTGATGGCTTCAAGTCCACGACATACGTCGAGAATGGCATCACCTCCGGAGAGGCAGCCAGCGATGTGGCTTTCCACCACACATTCACCGAGGACACCACCTTCTACTACGCATGCCAACCACACATTGCCATGGATATGTTTGGCGAAATCGTGGTGGGTGATGGCGGCTCAGAACCAGCTGCAGAGTCTAGCGATGAGACCGAGGATACCCCCGGGTTCATGGTTGCTGGAACAATCGTTGCCGTGATCGGTGCGTTGGCTCTTATGGGTCGCACCAAAGACGACAACTGAGCAAGATGTCATGGTGTCCATGGCGTTCGTGCCGGAACCTCAACGGTAATTCGAACGCATTGGGCTGTGATTGGTGTCCCGAATCGTTGAAAATCTCACAACGGAGCGGTATAATCAGATGCGACGCCACCTGCTCCCCGTGGTGACACTACTCATCGCACTGCTCATGGCCAGACAACTCTACCCGTATGCCTCTGGCTCGGAACCATCAGTGGTCGAAGGCTACGAAGTCAAGCGCGTCGCAGACGGCCTAGGAGGTCCCACCTGCCTTGTTTGGGCTAATGACACACATTTGCTTATCTGCGACAGAGACGGTGGAGCCATCACGGAATTAAACATTCAAACCGATGAACGAAGGGTGCTTTTGAACGGCCTTGACCGCCCTCACGGGATGGTTTTGTTGGACACTGTTGTTGTCGTTTCAGAGGCCGGCAAACTCACATCATATACCATCGCTGAAAGCGGCCTCTATGTCGAACCTCGAGTGCTTGTTGAGGGCATTCCTGTCGGCAATCATCAAACCAACACGGTGGACGTCATGCCCAATGGCACGTTGTTGTGGCACAGCGGCTCCACCTGCAATGTCTGCGATGAATTAGACGCACGCAACGCAGCACTGCTCTGGGTCAATGCGACCACAGGTGAGCACGGCGTTCTCGCCAGCGGCGTTCGAAATTCCTTTGATGGTGTGTGGGTGGAAGGCCACGGCTACTTCTTCACAGACAATGGCCGCGACTGGGAGGGCGATCACCCTGATGAAGAATTGAATTTCATGATTCCCGGAGCGGCCTACGGTTGGCCCGATGATGCGCCCGAGACTCCGATTCCATCTGGCACTGAAGCGCCCGTAGGTCGCTGGACGCCTCACACATCCATGAACGGCATTGATGTTCGTCCTGTTCACTCACCGCTTCCAGGATTGTCTCCCTCAGAGGGGTTCACTCTCTATGCCACGGTGTACGGTTCATGGAATACGTTGCTTCCTGTCGGTCAAGAAATCGTTCGCATTGACGTCATGCCGGGTGAAGAGGAGAACACCTACACGACAGACATTACGCGGTTTGCTTGGGATGCGGGCACCCCTCTACCTCTCGTGTTTCACCCTAACGGGACGTTATATTACGCTATTTTCGGTGGTGGAGGGCAACTCTTCACCATCGACGAAGTGGCAGATTCTAGTTAATGCCGCTCAAGCCAAGCGAGCAGCCAAGTCTACAATGGATTCACCGGACCGTGCAAGTGAACGAATGTACCGGGCGACGGTGTGTTCAGAATATTCCAAATCCCATGCATCACCGCACCATTCAAGCTGAGTTTTCGGAGAGGCTTGTGTACTCTTATTGGATTCAACAGTCCACACCGAGCATCCGCTCTCATCGTTTGCTTGAACCTGAAGATACCACGGCTCTGGTACATGTTCGTGGTCACTTTTGAGATGATGCCGCTGAACAAACCGCACGATGCAATCGTCAACGATGTGGAGGATGCCCGCTTCGTTGAGCATTTCCAGCACATCTTCGTGTTCTGAACCAGGTTGAAACCATAGCAAGGGCATACTTTCTCGTCCATGGCGAACCATCATCTCCCTTACTGCCTGTTTCGCTCGTTCAGGTGCGAGGAAAAATACGACAACCTCGGGGATGGTACCATCCTCGATGGTAGGCCGAATGGGCCGACCAAGAATGGCTCCACCAGCGTCTCTTGGATGAACCGGGACCAGCCGCCAACCCTTGCCATTCAAGTCATGAATCGCTTGATGGGCTGGCTTCTCTGGTTTGAGGCCGGCACCAAGAATGTGGATGCTTGCCGCTTCGCTGACCACGCCTTGAATGGCTGGATGGGCATCCCGAAGCATGGTTAT
>FUFK010046539.1_pt1 | contig 25194 bp, 6 predicted proteins | sample 1021851 | NCBI WGS metagenome assembly FUFK01 (sample SAMEA51879418, study PRJEB19060) | metagenome | reverse complement strand
TAGGGCATTCAAAGATATCAACTTATCCTTCAAACGTCATCCTGTGACGAATGATGTAGTTGCAATTCGTGATGAAGATGCTATTAAAAGGTCTGTAAAGAACATAATTTTTACGATTCTTGGCGAAAAACCATTTGACCCGACTTTTGGATCAGTAATTAATGATTCTTTATTTGATTTAAGTACAAACTTAAGTGATATTCGTATTCAAGATGAAATTACATCATCTTTAAATCGATTTGAACCTCGAATCAGTAATATAACTGTTAAATCAACAGTTATACCCGATTCACATGAATTAAATTGCACTGTTCAATATGATATTACTGGAATTCCAGCACCCACACAAACAGTAGACGTTCTCCTTTTCCCAGCTAGAGTATAATGGCTTTCGGTCAATATGTAAATTTAGATTTCGATCAAATTAAGGTTTCCATCAGAGATTATCTGAGAGCAAACACTAATTTTACCGATTATGACTTTGAAGGGTCAAACCTTTCAATAATCATTGACGCATTAGCGTATAATACATACACAACTGCCTATAATACAAACATGGCAGCAAACGAGTGTTTTCTTGACTCCGCTACACTTCGAGAAAACGTTGTTTCGCTTGCAAGAAACATTGGTTACGTTCCAAGATCACGAAGATCCGCAAGAGCAAAAATATCCTTTAACGTAAGTGACCTTACTGATACATCAACACTCACATTAAACTCTGGAATTATTTGTAATGGTGCTGGAGACAATACAAATTACATATTTTCAATTCCAGAGGATGTTACTGTTGCTGTCACAGATGGATTCGCTCAATTTAGTAATATTGAAATTTATGAAGGTAATTATATCACACAAAACTTTACTGTAGACACATCTTTGTTTAACCAAAGATTTATTCTCGATAATTCTTTCATTGATACATCAACGATTAAAGTTAACGTTAAATCATCTGTAACAGCTACATCCTCGGTCAGTTACAAACAAATTGACAATATTATTGGAATTACATCAACTTCAGCGTCTTACTTACTACAAGAAATTGAGGATGAAAGGTATGAATTGATCTTTGGTGATAATACAATCGGTAAAAAACTCTCCAATGATAATTACGTTACAGTTTCATACATTACAACTGATGGAAAAGAAGGAAATGGCGCTTCTGAATTTAGTTTTGTAGGAAATATTACNAATCAAGACGGTGCTGCGATTAATCCATCTCTTATTTCTCTTGTTTCAACTATTGAAAAGTCAAGAGATGGTGATGAGATTGAATCTATTTCATCAATTAAGTATTATGCACCTCGAATTTACTCTTCTCAGTATCGTGCGGTCACAGCATCTGATTATGAGTCTGTTTTAGGATATATTTACCCAAATGTTGAATCTGTAACTGCTTACGGTGGTGAGGAGATGAATCCACCTCGTTTTGGAAAAGTCTTTATTTCTGTTAAACCACGAAACGGTGATTTTCTCTCTGATGAGACAAAAAGAGAGTTAATTCAAAAGTTAAAGAGTCATGCAGTTGCTGGTATTGTGCCAGAGTTTGTCGATTTAAAATATTTGTATGTTGAATTACAAGCAAATCCATATTATAATACAAGTTTGAATGATAACGCAGAAGAGCTTAAAACTGGCATTTCAAAAGCTTTAACTCAGTATTCACGTTCAATTGATGTGAATAAATTTGGTGGTAGATTTAAATATAGTAAAGCAGTTTCATTAATTGATAGTGTTGATTCTTCAATTACATCAAATATCACTCTTGTTACGATTCGACGTAATTTAAGAGCAGTCACTGGTCAATTTGCTCAATATGAACTTTGTTTTGGTAATATGTTCCACACTCAAGAAAGTGCATATAACGTGGTTTCAACTGGATTTACAATTGAAGGTGTAACAGGAACTGTTTACCTCGCTGATGAGGTTATTAATCGTGAAAAAGGTCGAATATTCTTCTTTACATATACAGAGGGTGGAACTCCTAATATTGTAAAGAAAAATGCTGGAACAGTCGATTATATGCATGGTGAAGTTCTTATAGATACTGTAAATATACTTTCAACAGTAATTCAAAATAACGTGATTGAAGTTCAAGCAATTCCACACTCAAATGACATTGTGGGTCTTCGTGATTTATATGTTAAGTTTGATATGTCAAATACAACGATTAATATGATTCAAGACTTGATCGCATCAGGAGAAAATACCTCTGGATCAAGATTCGTTCACACTCATAGTTATTACACACCAACATATACGAGAAAATCAAATTCTCCAGTGACAACTGGTAGTACGTTGTTATCTTCAACAGCCTCTTCAACTGCAACCACAACTAGAAGTGGTGGCACTTACGCAGATTCATCAACAACTACTAGTACAACTTCAACAACTTCAAATATGAATGTATCCTCCACATCTTCGAGTGGTAGTTCTAGTTCTGGCGGTTATTAATGATAGACACCTCAATACAAAGAGTTGAAATAAATCAGGTAATTGAAAATCAGTTGCCTGAATTTGTGCAGTCTGAAAGTCCACTTTTTGTGGATTTTATGAAACAATATTATGTTTCTCAAGAATATCAAGGCGGATCTACAAACATTGCTGAGAATCTTGATCGATATACTAAATTACAAACATATGTTGGTGCTGCACTTACTGAATATACAGGATTATCCACTGATACTGAATCTTATTCCTCTACAATTTTTGTAGATTCAACAAAAGGATATCCTAGCAAGTATGGATTATTAAAAATTGATGATGAGATTATTACATATACTGGAATTGGTACAACTTCATTTACAGGATGTATAAGAGGATTTAGTGGTGTTGATGATATGGATCAACCTACAAGACCTGATTTATTATCATTTAATACAACTGTAGGTGCTTCACATACTGGTGGTACAAAAGTTCATAACTTATCAAATCTTTTTATTCGTGAATTTTTTGGTAAGCTTAAAACAACATATGCAAGTGGTTTTGAGAATCGTAAATTAGACAGTGATTTAGACCAAGTTAAGTTTATTCGTCAAATTAAAGATTTTTATAAAACAAAAGGAACAGATGAATCATATAAAATTTTATTTCGAGCATTATATGGTGAAGAAGTAAGTATTATTAAACCATCAGAGTTTTTAATTAAACCATCTGACGCAGATTATGGTTTTGCACAGGATTTTGTTGTTAAACCAATTACAGGAGATCCTCGAAATTTAAAAGGAGCAACTCTTTTTCAAGATGCTGATGAAGATGATAACACCATTCTAGGTGCTTCTGGTGCGATATCAGATGTAAAAGACTTTATGTATGGTGGGGAACACTATTACCAAATTAGTGTATCAAAAGACTCTATTGATGGTAATTTTATAGTTCCAGGCAGAACTCGTGTCACTGATCCTGTATCACTTGGCGGAACCGTTATCACAGTTGACACTACTGTTGGATTTCCTACAAGTGGATCTCTATCGTTACCAACAGCGAGTAACGCTGGAATTGTTACTTATACAAGTAAAACTATAAACCAGTTTGTAGGAGTGCCTAGTTCCATTGACGTTTTAAATGTTGGTGATGATGTAAGATTTAATAATGTTGCATATGGATATTCTTTTGCAAGTGCAACAAATAAAATTAAAGTTCAAATTACAGGTGTTTTAAAAGATTTTCCGATCCCTGATAAAACTTTTTATTTTGAAAAAGGTGATAAAATTAAAGTTGGTGCATTTGGTGTTAATAAAAGTTCTGAAGATTCTAGTTTTGGATCTTGGGTTTATAATTCAGGTGTAAAATTTACTCCAAAAACAGTTGTTAGACAATCAGTTAGTAGTTTTACTATTACAACACTCTCTGATCACGGATTTTTAGAAGAAGATGTAATTGAAGTTTTAGATGGTCAATCGACTTTAGTTGCGGTTGGACGTATTTTAACTATTGTTGGTGGTTCAACATTTGTTTTAGGTGATTTGCCTGGCATTGCTGAAAATAATTTTGCATTCATTCGTCGAAGATTAAAAAGAGGTAACAGTTCCCTTCATGATAATATTACAAAGTACACAACCGATGTTCAAAACGTTTATGATGACAATATCGGTAACATGTACGTTGCAACCCCATCTTTACCAAGTTTGGGTAATGAACCTATAGTAGCGCCAGATCGTTCTGTAACGTGGACTGGCGCCACTGGCGGCGACGTTATACAGTTAATACAGGTTACAGAGGGTGCTTCTGATCATGGATTTTATTCTGGAGAAGTTGTAACATACAATGTTATTAGTGGTTCTTTAGGTAACTTAATCGATGGTAAAAATTATTATGTAAGTCGTGTAAGTTCAAATAATATTCGTCTTGCAAACTCTTTACCTGACTTATTTAATGGTGATTTTGTAAATGCTACTGGAAGTGGAACATTTAAAATATCAGTCCCTGAGTTAACAAATAAAAAACTTGATCATCAAAAATTATTAAAAAGATTTCCTATAGAACCAGTATTTGATGGAGGGACTCGTGAAACATCGCCTGGCACTACGGGCATGTTGATAAATGGTACAGAGATATCAAACTATAAGTCGGGTGATGTTATATTTTTTGGTGGTATTGAGTCGATTGATGTTTTAGAGGGTGGATCTGAATTTGATGTGATTACTCCTCCAAAAGTGAGTGTTGAGAGTTTAACTGGTATTGGTGTAAGTGCAACTGCAAACATAAAGGGTCAATTTGAAAGAATTGATGTTATTGATTCTGGATTTGACTATGTTGAACCACCAACTGTAGAAATTAGTGGTGGTAATGGAACTGGTGCTATTGCAAGAGCAAGATTAAAACAAGTTGATCATTTTATTGATTTTGATGCATCGGCTACAAGCACTGCAATTAACATCGCAGATAATACAATTGGTTTTGGAACTTTTCACAAATTTAGAGATGGGGAGGCTATAGTTTACAAAACATTTGGTCTTGGTGCAATTGGTATTGCAAGTGCTGGTATTACTACAAATACAATTCAAGAAACACCAGATCAAAGACTTGTTAATGATGAGATTTATTTTGTATCAAAAGTTAATGACACGACAATTAAACTCGCAAATAATGTAAATGATGCGATTACCCAAACAAATTTAATTAATATTACTGGATTTGGTACTGGTTCACAAAGATTACAAAGTTTAAACAAAAAACTTATTTTAGGTCAAATTATTGTTGAGAGTCCTGGCGAGGGATATGAAAATAAAAGAAGATTAATTCCTACTAGCGGTATTAATACTTATTCGGATTTTATTGAATATAAAAATCATGGATTTAAAGATGGTGAATTAGTTCGTTATTCTAACGATGGAGTTAAAATTGGCGGTTTAGATACGGATCAAGATTATTACATTCTAAACATAAATGCTGATCGTTTTAGATTAGCTGCCGCTGGTATTGGAACAACTCTTTCAGATGCAAACTATGTATCAGGACAATTTGTTGGTTTAACCTCTCTTGGATCAGGAAATCATGTATTTAACTATCCTCCAATTGTAGTTGATCTTAAAGGAGAAATTGGAATCAATACAGCAGGATCAAATCAAAATTATCATGCAAAAATAAATCCAATCGTAAGAGGTTCAATTACATCGATTAATGTTGAGAAGCCTGGAATTGGATATGGAAACGACTCAATCTTTAACTTTAGTATTCCACCTCAAGTAAGAGTTTCTTCTGGTTCTTCTTCAGAATATAAAGCAATTGTAACAGATGGAAAAATACAATCTGTGATTGTAACACGTTCTGGCTCTGAATATACTTCAACTCCAGATTTAGAAATCTTAGGTGATGGTGTAGGTGCAAAAATTATATCATCAATTAGTAACGAAAGAGTTGATTCAGTCACTGTTGATAATGGTGGTGTTGGATATTCAACTGCTTCAGTTAGTGTTCTAGAAACCATTCCTGGCACTGGTGCTGTATTTTCAACAAAAATTAAATCATGGGCAGTTAATAATGTTAAAAGGTATGAAGACATATTCTATGATGATGATGGATTTTTAACAAGAGGTGATAATGACGAAGGAATTAAATTTACAACATTCTATGCACCTAGAGGTTTAAGAAAAGTAATAAAACAAAAAAATAGTGATGGCACGATTGACTATGCATCTAATGATTTAAACCTTTTGAATAATGCTGAACAAGCGTCTTTAAATCACTCACCGATTATTGGGTGGGCATATGATGGAAACCCAATTTATGGCCCATATGGATATGATCGTGAAGATGGTGGTATTGTAAGAATCATGAGATCTGGTTATTCCCTTAAAACAACAAGAGAAAATGGCCCTCCAATATCTACTTTTCCACTTGGATTTTTCATTGAAGATTATGAATATCTTGGAGATGGTGATTTAAATGAAAATAATGGAAGATATTGCATTACTCCAGATTATCCAAAAGGGACTTTTGCCTATTTTGCAACAATTGATCCAAATCAAAATGAAACAAGTGGAACATTTAAAAATTTCCGTTCTCCAATTTTCCCATATTTAATTGGTAATAATTATGCTGCAAAACCTGATGAATTTAATTTTGTAGAAACAAATAATCAAGATTTAAATTTAAATAACTTAAATTTAAGAAGAAACACGAATCCTTACAAACTTATTGGTTCTGGTGTTGAGTATGAAGGAATACATGATAGTAGAAAATTAGTGGATCAAGAAATTGAGGTTAATTATGCATCGCCTGGTAATATTAACAAATATGAAATATTAAGTTCTGGTTCTGGTTATCAAGTTAAAGATAAATTAAGAATTAAAAATTTAGGAAAGGGAAATGGTTTCTCAGGTGAAGTTTCATTCGTGGATGGAAAGGAAATAGTATCGGTTGCATCTACAATTTTCAAAGTTGAAAATGTTGTTTTTACTTATGATAATAAAACTGGAAATGTCATAGGACTTTCTCCTCAACCTCATGACTTAGCTAATGGAGACATCATTTCTGTTTCTGGACTGTCCACAGACAGCCTTAGAATTATTGATGGACGACATCAAATTGGATTTAGCACAGCACAATTTACTTTAAATGTTGGACTTGAAGCTCCAAGTGTCACAGGAATTATAACAAGTATCGATGTTGTTGGTGATTTTTCTCCTCAAAATATTAGTCCAAATGATATTTTAGGTATAACAACAGAAAGAATGTTAGTTTTAAATGTTGACGAAGTAAATGGAAAATTAAGAGTTCAAAGAGAGTTTGATGGAGTTACTGGCACAGCTCATACTGCTGGTAATATTGTAACTTCATTAAACAGATCCATCATATTTAATGTGAATGCAGATAGTAGAATTGTAACGAATGTTAATGTGCCGTATTATTTTAATCCAATTGAAAGTGTTTCACTTGGATCAACTGCTGGAGTTGGAGTTGGAAATACGATAACTTATACTTATAAAGTTTCTGGAAACGGAATAAGTTCTACTTTTGTTCCAACACAACAAATTTTCTTACAAGATCACGGATTTATAACTGGACAAAAACTTTTATATTCAAACGGTGGTGGAGATTCTTTAAGTGTTTATAATGGTATTTCAACTTTTAGTCTACCAAATAATTCATTTGTTTTTGCAATTAATGAAGGAAAAAATTTCTTAGGAATATCAACCAATCCTCTTGGCATTGGATCAACAGGCGCAGTCACTGGCATTGGATCAACAGCGTATCAACTTTTCTTCAGTAGTATTGGAACTGGAGTTAAACATAGTTTGAAACCACAAAAAACTGAAATAACTGGTTTTGTACAAAAAAATATTGGAACAGTAGTTTGTAAAGAATCTCATAATTTAAAATCGGGTGATAGAGTTTCTTTATCTGTGGTGCCAGGAATTACCACAACTTACGTTGTTAATTATGATGATGTTACAAAAAGGACAATTATTAATCCCTTAAAATTTGGTGCAGCTGGTGTTGACACTAGTAATTATCAAATCACAATTAGTGATCATGGATTTAAAACTGGAGATAAAATTCTTTATCAATCATCAAATGCAATAGCTCCTCTCATAGATGATCGTTCATATTTTGTGGTTAGAATTGATAATGACACATTTAAATTATCTGAAACTTATTTCAAATCTAAAAAATTAATACCTGATTGTATTTCATTAACATCAGTTGGATCTGGTCATACAATTTCTCTTATCAATCCTCCTATATCATTAACTCGTGGATATAAAGTTGGGTTTGCTGTATCGGATTCTACTTTATCTGTAACATCAGCTGGGAAACCAAGACAAATATTTGATTTTGAACTGTTTAGGGATGTTAATTTTACAAATCCATATTTTAATAATAAAGAGGATGATGGATTTCAAGTCATAGGTGTTGGAACCGTTGGTGTGACATCCACAGCGACAGTTAATGTTTCATTAACACAAAATACTCCAAAAGATCTTTTCTATAAACTTACACCTGTAAATTTAAAAATTGATGCTTCTGATAAGAGGAATCCAGTTGTTGATGATGAAGTTATCAACTATTCTTCCTTAAAAGTATCAGATAGTGCTTATAACGGCAATTTTACAATTACTGGAATTGGAACTACTACTTTTACATTTGTTATGCCAGTACAACCAGAGAGAGATGGATATACAAAAGATGAGGCACCTACTTTAAAATATGTCACAAATTCTACAAGTGCTATAGGGTCTATTGACAAAATTAGAATTATTTCAAGGGGTAGAAATTATGAGAACGTGCCTGTTGTCACTTCTATTGGATCCACTCTTGGAGTTGGTGGTATTATTAGATTAAATAGTGATACAGTCGGTAAGTTAGGAAGATATACAATTAAAAATCTTGGATTTGACTACTCAGCTGATAAAACAATTCAACCATCTGTTCAATTACCTCAAACTTTAAGGTTAGATAGATTATCTACAATAGGATCTATTGGTATTAGTTCTGGAGGTAAAAATTATCTTCAACCACCAAATATTCTAGTGATTGACCGTGTGACTGGTTTAATTAAAAATGAAGTAATAACATCTGTTGATTTGCAAGGAACGTCTGTATCTGAGGTTAGAATTTTAAGAAATACAAATAGTTTATATGATATTAGTCCTAGAATTGTTGCTACAAACAATAACAATGGTGTTAAAATAAAAGATCTATCATTCACAAGCGGAACAAATTTAGTAACATTAACTCTTGAGGGTTCATACAATACATCGACTTATCCCTTTACGAAAGGAGATAAGTTATATGTTGAAAATATAGGTATCGGATCAACAGGAAGTGGTTTCAATTCATCGGATTATAATTATGAACCTTTTGTGATTACTGGAGTTAATACAAATCCAGGCGGAGGAAATGCAACCGTTTCATATAATTTGGATTCTTCAGTTACAAGTCCTGGCATCTTTAGTGGCCCATCATCATCTGGACAAGCAATACCATTTGAAAATATTGCTCAATTTAATATCAATGTTGGTACGAATCAATTTAGTGTCGGTGAAATTGTAAGCACTGGTGATAAGATTGGAACTGTTGTTGCATGGAACGAAGATAGTAAGTATCTAAAAGTTCTTTCAAATGATACTTTTGAAGTTGGAGAATCAATTAACGGTACATCATCTAAATCAATTGCATCTATTGAACAAGTAAATAATTTTAGTTCAGTGTTTAACATTGATTCAAATTCCGAATTTAGAAGCGGATTTAGAAGGGAAACAGGAAAATTAAATACTGAATTACAAAAATTATCAGATAATGATTATTATCAAACATTTTCATATTCCTTACAAAGTCCTATTGCATATGATAAATGGAAAGATGCGGTTAATAGTCTTGGACATGTTGTTGGATTTAGAAATTTTGCAGACGTAAATGTTGTTTCAATTGCTTCTACTGATGATAAAAATAGAAGAAATGCATCAGTTGGCATTTCATCGAACGTAGCTGTAGTTGTTGCTGAATTAGTCAGTGAAAATGAATCTCTTCATAATACATATGATTTTGATCTAGTATCAGAGAATTCTAAAAATCTTGAGGGAAAATTCTTATCTGACGAGATAAACTTTAGTGGTAAAATTATTACAGATTATATTGAATCGAGAACAAATAGAGTAATTCCAATTGATAGTATAAGTTCTCAATTTAATGATTTACCTCGTCCAACTGCATTTTCTGATGTTGCAGATTTTGTGTTAAATGATATTGATGGTGTTAAATTTTATGTTTTAGCCTTCGATAGAAGATTTTCTGGTGAAAAACAAATAATTCAAATTAATTTACTTCATGACGGATCTGTTGGTTATATGATGCCATTTGGCCGTGTTGAAACAACGATTGATCTTGGTGAATTTGACTTTAACGTTTCTGGAAATGTAGGATCATTAAGATTTCTCCCTGCTAAATCTAAATTCAATAATTATGCATTAAGAATACTTTCGGTAGAAACATTTAAGGATCCTCAAAGTGGTATGGGTTCTACTGAATTACAAAAATTATCAGATGCACTTGGATCAGGATACGACATTATTTCAACAGGAATGGAAACAACATCTGGTGTCCCATCACCTGTTCAAGTTGTTGGTATTGCATCAACATCGATTACAACCAGCAAACTATTCATACAAACACGAGAGTTGGGTGGTAATCAAAGAACTCAATTAAATGAGTTAGTTGTATTGAATGATAGTGAAGAAGTATATCTCTTAGACTATGCACAGATGATTAATGAGAATACGTCTCAAAGTAATTCTCCAAATGTGGGACTTGGAACTTTTGGTGCAGATGTAAGATCTGGTATTACGAGTGTATACTTTACACCTACAGCTGGTGTTGGTGTTACAATGAGAGTGCATCAAGTAGCTATTNNNGGAGGCACTGCAACAGGTATTGGAAGTACAACTATATCACTTACTGAAATTTTAACAACAACCACTGATATTGCATCAACAGGAACTCCACAACCAACTAGAATTAGTGGAATTAACTCTGGTACATATACTGCTTTTGATGCATTGATTGAAATACATGATACAACCAATGATCGATATGCTGTCACTCAGGTAACTGCAATTCATGATACCGTTACTCCTTACTTTACGGAGTTTGGATATATGGATAACTTTAACACAAATGTTACCAGTTTTTCTGGTATAGGAACTATTGGTGTTGGATATTCATCTGCTTCTGGTGGCGATATTGAACTTCGTTTAACTCCTCCAGCAAATACAGCAATTACAACTAAAGTGTTCCAATATAACTTTACAGAGACTGGAACTGGTGGTGTTGGATTTGTTACATTCACAGATTCAAGATTAAAAACTCAAGATGGATCATATACTGGAACTGATAATGATATTAAATTCTCGTTTGATTTAAAAAATGCAGGGGATTCAATATTCCATAAAGTATTTGACTCTGAGGATGACACAATCGTTGATGTAACTGATAATACATTCATAATTAATAATCATTTCTTCCAAACTGGTGAGGAATTGATATACAATCCAATTGGTTCTGGAACAACCATGAACATTGGAATAGCAGCGACTTTCATTGATGGAATCGGAGTTACCGATAAATTACCATCTACAGTGTTTGCAGTTAAGGTTGCAGAAAATAAATTTAAACTTGCAAGAACAGCAGAAGAGGCACTTCAACCAGTTCCAAAAGTTCTTGATATTACAGCTGTTGGTGTTGGAACAACTCAATCCTTTACTGCAAAGAATCTTAACTCTAAAGTTTTAATCACTCTTGATAATAATATTCAAAGTCCTATCATACAATCACCAGTTCAAACAAGACTATCAGCTGATGTGCTAACAACATCAGACTTTATTACTTTGACAGGAATATCATCAATTTTCTCAGGTGACGTTTTAAAAATTAACGATGAATTTATAAAGGTTGATACTGTTGGTATTGGAGCTACAAATCAATTATTAGTGAAGAGAGCACAATTAAATTCAGCTCTTGCAAATCATAGTGCGAATAATATCGTCACCAAGTTCTTAGGAAATTATCAAATAGTTGAAGACACAATTAACTTTACTGATGCACCTAAAGGAGAAAAAGGCCGAACTGGATTAACAACAACCTCTACTTTTGTTGGTCGTGTATTCACACATACTGGCGTTCCTAACGGAGATCAAGAAACTTATTCTAATAATTTTGTGTTTGATACAGTTGAGGATCAATTTACTGGCATTGCAACAAACTTTATTCTTAAGTCTGGTGGTTCAAACGTAACAGGATTTGCGACAAATACAGGTGTGATTCTGTTAAATGAAATATTTCAAAATCCAGCTGATGATTACAACATCGTTGAAACTGCTGGAATTACATCTGTGAGTTTTACAGGTTCTCAAGTATCAGTAAATTATGATGTAAATGTCTCATCTGTGCCTAGAGGTGGTATTATTGTTTCAGTCGCTGAGACATCATCATTTGGTTATCAACCTCTAGTCGCTGCTGGTGGAACTGCGATTGTATCTGCTGCTGGAACTATTGAATCTGTGTCAATTGGAAACAGTGGTTCTGGTTATCGAGTTGGATTACAGACAAACATACTTGTCAAAGCTCGTGGTAGTTCTGGTATTGTAACTATCGGTAGAGCAAATGTTTCTAACGGATTAGTTACATCAGTCGCAATAACAACTGCTCCTTCTGGATTTAGTTCTGCAACTCCTCCAGTTCTTGAATTTGATAAACCACTCAATTATGAAAATATGAGATTAGTTGGTAGTTCAACTGGTATTGGTGCGTCAGTCTCAGTTCGTGTTGGTACTGCGTCAAGTGTAATTAGTTTTGAAATTACAAACTTTGGGTATAATTATAAAATTGGAGATGTTCTTACAATTGAAGAGGGTGGTCAAGCTGGTATTTTAACAGATGCTAANTTAGTNGTCAAAGATTTTGCTTTAACTGTTGAAGATACNTTTAATGATAGTTTCTCAGGATTNACTTTTGGTGAGTTAGAAAAATTAAATAGTTTTGATGATTTATTTGATGGTGAAACAAAAACATTTAATTTGACAAAAACAGTTGGTGCAACCGACACACCAATTACATTAAGATCTGCAAAAGGATCTCCAATTAAACCAGAATATAATTGTTTAATTTTCTTAAATGATATTCTTCAAATTCCTTTTGAAAGTTATGTATTTAATGGCGGATCACAAGTAACATTTTCAGAAGCTCCAAAAGCTGAAGATAAGGTAAGAGTTTATTATTATCGGGGATCTGAACATGATGTCGTTGATGTTGATATTTTAGAAACTGTTAAAACTGGTGATAATTTAACAATTAACAAATATCCTGATATTGGGTTGGATGATGCATTCCAACAGGAACCTCGAACAATTACTGGTATTACAACTTCTGATGCAGTAACTACAAATACTTATGTTAACGCTGGAATCACAACAGTTAGAACACTTCTAAGACCAGTTACTTGGAAAAAGCAGATTCAAGATGTGGTTGTGAACAACATTGGAATTGGTAAAGACAGAGTTGAATTAGAACCTGGCATTCGACCAACTGCGTATATTATTAACAATGTTTCTGCTGGTTCAACCGAAGTGTTTGTAGACACAGCATTCCCACTATTCAATCAAATTGATGATTTAGTTGAATCTAAACAAAAAGTTACAATTTTAGATAGAACAACTAAAACTGGAGTTGCTGCAACAGCTCTTGTTTCTGTTGGTGGTGCGGTAACTAGTATTGTAATATCTGATGGTGGTGCTGGATTCTCGACTACATCTGCTCCTCTAGTTTCAATTGGTGTCACTGCTGGTATTGGAACAATTCATTCTGGAATTGTAACTGCATCAACAAACGCAACAGCGATTGCAACCGTATCAATTGATGGAACTGTTGGTATTGTTTCTATGACAAATACTGGTGCTGGATATACAAATACAAATCCACCAATTGTAATGATAGAACCAGAAGTTTCAACTCAAGATCAATTATCTAATATTAAATATGATGGTGATTTTGGAGATATAGTTGGAATTGGAACAACAGATGCATCTGGCGATGGATTGACATTCGATCTTCATATTTCAAATGATTCTGTCCTTCGTGATGCGTCAGTCGTGGGAACTGCTATAACTGTGAGTGGTATTCAGACTGGGTATTACTTCACTGTATTTGATAGTAATGTAGGAGATGGTTTGATTTCTTATGATAAAACATCTGGAACCACAACAGTTGGTATCGGCACATCCTTTATAGATAATATATACAAGGTACACAGTGTTGAAAATGTAATCGGTGATTCATATGGTATTGGATCAACCGTTGGTGCAGCAGTTCATGGTGTCAAAACAACTCTAAGAAGAGTTGTCGTTAGTGTCAGTTCAACTGAGGGTATTGGTATTGGAAGTGGTTTCAAAGGTCGATTCTCTTGGGGTCGTTTACACGACTTTGTTAAAGAAGGAACTAGTGCGTTCACAGCGATTACCAATGATGGCATCACAGGAATTAAAAATGGCCCCGTGATCATCAGAACAAGGGATTTAAAAGAGTCCTTTACCTAATATAAATAAAAACAAAAAGTCATTGATAAAATGTCAGCAATTATAACTGATCAACTGCGAATATTAAACTCTGAGAATTTTGTAGCGGGGATAGCTTCAACTACGAATAGTTACTATGCGTGGATTGGTCTTCCTAACCCAGCGGATTATCAATCCGATTGGGATTCAAATCCACCATCTCCAAAAGATTCTTTTAGTCAAGAGAATGATTATTGGGATACAATGATCGCTCTTAAGAAATTAAATTCAGATGATATTGCAAGAGTTGTAAGAAAGATAACTTGGACATCAGGTACAACATATGAAATGTATCGAGATGATTACTCTCGGTCTAATCTGTCACCACAAACTAGTTCAACTAATTTGTATGACACAAATTTTTATGTAATGAATCAAAACTTCCGTGTTTATATTTGTTTACAGAATGGAACAAATCCCGAAAACACATCTGGAAGACCATCTCTTGACGAACCATTGTTTACAGATTTAGAACCAAGGTCTGCTGGTGGATCTGGAGACGGATATATTTGGAAATATCTCTTTACGATTGATCCAAATAGTATTATTAAATTTGATTCAACAAGTTTCATACCTTTACCACAAAATTGGTCTACCAATAATGATGTTGCAGCTGTTAGAAATAACGCTTCAACTAGTGGTCAGTTAAAAATTGTCACGATCACTAATCGAGGTGTTGGTTACGGAACTGCCTCAACTTACAATAATGTTCCTATCAGGGGTGATGGAAGTGGTGGTAGGTGTTCTGTAACTGTGAATGCTGCTGGTAAAATTGATTCAGTTGAAATAACTAATGGTGGGTCAGGATATACATTTGGAACAGTTGGATTAAGTGATATTGGACTATCAAATCCTGATGGATCCACAGACGCAGCGTTTAATGTGATTGTTCCCCCTCAAGATGGACATGGAGCTGATATATATCGAGAACTAGGTGCGAATCGTGTTTTAATATACTCTCGTTTAGAAAATGATACATCAAACCCAGATTTCATTATAGGAAATCAGTTTGCTCGTGTTGGTTTATGTCGTGATCCTCTTGCATTTGGATCTGATAATAAGTTAACACTTTCAAAAGCGAGTGCTGTTTATGCACTAAAACTTACTGGTGCTGGTTCAACAACTACAACATTTACAGCTGACAAATTTGTCACTCAAGAAATCGGTATTGGGTCAACCGCCGTTGGTCGTGTGATTAATTATGATGCAACTACAGGAGTTCTTAAGTATTGGCAAGATCGATCAACATCTGGTTTTAATACAGATGGCACAGCTAATACAAGTTCCCAATACGGTTATGAGATGTTCAGATTTACTGCTGATCCAGCGACAGGTGCTGGCACAACGATATTTGGTGGAACAAGTAATCTAAATATAGATACTAATTTTGGAACTTCTTTAGAACCTAGTACTTCTACTACAATAAATAGTAGGACTTATAACTTAGGAATGAGTTTTGTGAAAGGTGTTGCCAATCCAGAAGTTAAAAAATATAGCGGTGACATCATATATGTTGATAATAGGGCTGCTGTGACTCGTAGTTCGCAACAAAAAGAAGACATCAAGATCGTATTGGAATTTTAAACAATCATGCCACAGGAAACTAATCTTAACGTCAATCCATATTTTGACGATTTTGATAAAAATAATAATCATTACAAAGTTCTTTTTAAGCCAGGATCTCCTGTTCAGGCACGAGAATTAAGCACACTTCAATCAATTTTACAAAATCAGATTGAACAGTTTGGAACTCACTTTTTTAAAGAGGGATCTAAAGTAATTCCAGGCAATACAACTTATGATAATGATTACAAATGTGTTCAGATTGAAAGTTCTTTCTTAGGTATTCCATTATCTTTATATACAGATCAACTTGTAGGTCTTAAAATTACTGGATCTAGATCTGGTGTTACTGCAACTGTTAGAAAAGTTTTATCGGAAGATGATTCGGAAAGAGGAAATTTAACATTATACATAAAATATGTGCAATCTGGTTCAGATAATGTAACAGATGTTTTTGAGGATGGTGAAAGTTTATTAACAGGAAGTGATATTGTTTACGGTTCAACTGTGATTGCAGCAAATGAACCATTTGCAAATACTTTAATTAGTGACTCTATTTCCTCTGGTTCTGCTTTTTCTGTTGGAGAAGGTGTATATTTTCTTAGAGGTACTTTTGCACAAGTTCAAAATGAAACTTTAATATTAGCTCAATACAGTCAAGATCCATCATTTCGTATAGGATTTAATGTTCAAGAAGATTTTGTAACAGCTGACGAAGATCCATCTTTAAATGACAATGCAGCTGGATTTACAAACTTTGCTGCACCAGGCGCTGATAGATTTAGAATAACAATTAGTTTAGCTAAAAAAGAATTAAATGATTATAACGATCAAAATTTTGTAGAAATTGCAAGAATAGAAGAGGGAAATGTACAAACATTTGTAAAAGATACTCAATATAACTTAATTAACGATACTTTAGCTAGAAGAACATTTGAAGAATCTGGAGATTACTACATTAAACCTTTTAGTGTTCATGTAAGAGAGTGTTTAGATGATGGAATTGGTAGCGATGGAATTTTTGGTGAAGACCAATTAACAGCACAAGGAAATACACCTTCTGAAGATTTATTAACAGTCAAGTTGTCGCCAGGGACAGCTTATGTAAAAGGATATAGAATAGACAAACTCTCTTCAACTTTTCTTGATGTTCCAAAACCAAGAACAACTAGAGAAGTAGAACAGGAATCAGTAACTTATTCAACAGGTGATCCTATTCTTGTAAACAATATTTTTGGATCACCACATTTAGGGATTGGAGGCACTGCAACAGTTGCTTTAATGAATAGAAGAAGAGGAAACAGTGGAACTGAAATTGGACTTGCAAGACTTTATGACTTTAAAGCACGATCTGGTAGTTTTAAAGATGCAACTACTCAATATGAACTTCGTTTATTTGATATTAAAACATTTACTAATGTTACGGTTGGAACTGCGATTACTTCTTTATCTGCTACAGATAGAATTCAAGGATCAAGAAGTGGTGCTGTTGGTTATGTTAAAACATCTGGAACTGATGTATCCACAATTAGTCTCACTGATGTATCTGGTAAATTCGTAAAAAATGAATCTTTAATTATAAACGGAAATAGTGATGGAAGAGTGATAACTAAAGTTGATACTTTTGGAATTAATGATATTGCGTCTGTAGAAAGTGCGGTTGGAGTATCAACTTTTGCTGCTGATGTTGTTCTAGACGCTGGACAAAAATTGACCAATCTTGTTTCTGGTAATTTTCAGTTAAATTATGTATCTGGAAATGCAGGATTTACAACTGGAAGTATCACAGCTGCTGGACAAAACTTTGCTGGTATCATAACCACAAATAATATTGTTAGTTATACGATTCCTGGCGAAACTGTTCCAAGATTTAACCGAATTACTGGAGTATCAGTTAGTGGTGATTCAATTAATATTGTTGGAATACCAACTGTAAGTGGAGTATGTAATGGTGGAGTAGAAAATCAATCTGCACTCGCTGTAAATGATTTAATACTTAGAAGTCCATCATTTGAAATTGGAGACAATACTTTTTTAACTCCTGTTAATCATCCTTACATTGAAAGTCTTGATGTAACAAATACGACTTTACAAATTAGAAAACAATATACAGACATATCAGTTTCTGGTGGTCAATTCACATCACCAAATGCTGGAAAAGATATGTTTTTCCAACCTTTTGATGAAGAGAGATATTTTATATCTTATGATGAGGGTGGTGGAAACTATGGATCTGTGGAACCGTTAACATCTGATCAAGTTATTATTGCCGATGATAAAAAGACAGTGACTTTCGTTGCGTTAAGTAAAGAGTCAGGAAAAGCAAATCTTTTTGCAACTGTTCTAAAAACAAAAACAGTTAACAAACAGAAAAAATTAAATGAAGCAAATGTTTTAATTATTGACAGATCTTCAGATCCTTCATCTGGAGTTGGAACTAATACCTCTAATGATGGTTTAAGTTTTCATAATGCTTTTGGAACTAGAGTTCAAGATACAAAAATAAGTTTAAACGTACCAGATGCTGTTCAATTGTTAGGTGTATTTGAATCTAATGATAACGATGAACCAGATTTACCATCCTTAACTTTAACTGGATTTGACGGCCCAACTGGTACTAATGCAGACCTCATTGTTGGAGAAAAGTTAATAGGATTAGATGAGGGTGCAGTTGTAGCTTTAATTGAAAAATCTGGCACAGATAGCGTTGGAATTATAAATTTAAATGAAGAGGATCTTGATATAGGAGAAGTTGTAAGAGGTACAAAATCTGGAGTTACCGCAACAATTACTGGCGTTATAGAGGGAGATCGAGATATCACCGATTACTATGACTTAAATACTGGATTAAAACCAACTTATTATGATTATTCATTTATTGAAAGATCAAAAGAGTTATCAGAACCAGAAAGAAAATTAAAAATTGTATTCAAAAACTTCTTTGTTGAAGAATCAGATACAGGAGATTTCTATACTGCATCAAGTTATCCCACTGGTAGTAGACCCTTAATATCGGCCGATCCAGATTACAATCAACTTTTAACAGATTTAATAGATTTAAGACCTAGAGTTGCAAATTACGATCCATCTACTTCTTCATCATCTCCATTCACTCATTCTTCTAGAAGTTTTACAACTAATGGAGATGGGTCTTTAAATCCTTTAGTTTCTGAAGAAAGTTTAATTGTAAATTATAATTATTACTTGGGTAGACATGATACATTGTTCTTGGATAGAAATGGTGATTTTTTATATGTTCAAGGAGTTCCATCAGAACAGTTATTACCACCAAAGGCAAGTGGAGACGCACTTGAGGTTGCAAATATAATTCTTCCTCCATACACAACTGATGCATCAGAGGCATTTGTAGAAAGAACAAAACATAAACGTTTTACTATGGCTGACATAGGAAGACTTGAAAAAAGAGTGGAGAATGTAGAATATTATACAAGATTATCTTTACTTGAACTTGATACCAGCACATTAGAAATCACTGATGCTAATGGTTTAAATCGTTTCAAGTGTGGTTTCTTTGTTGATAATTTTAAAAGACATGATGGTCATCAGATAGCTCATCCCGATTTTAGTGCGAGTACAGACGCTGGAGAGGGTTATTTAAGACCTGGCCACTTTACAACTTGTATTGATTTAGTGCCTGCATCTAAATCTAAATTTGGCCTTGAGGGAGTTCCTAAGAAAAAGAAAACAGATTTAAAGTATGTAAATGACATATCTGGAACAAATAATAGAAAGACCTTAAATGCAATAACTCTTGATTATGAAGAGGTTGTGATGATAGAACAGGTGTACGCATCTCGTGTTGAAAATGTTAACCCTTATCTAATTGCATATTATGATGGTGATGTAATGTTAGTGCCTGACTCAGATACATGGATGGATACTAAAAAAATAGATGCATCTATCATATATGACACTACTGAATATGATGCAGCGGTGAAAAAACATGGTATTAATAAAAAGACAGGATTAAGTGAAGTTGATTGGAAGAAATGGGAGGAAGTTTGGACAGGTGAAAAGGTTATCGATACTTACACAGAAACCACAAAGGAAAAAATTGGAAAAATAAAACCAAAGAAAGCTAAAAAACTTGGTGCTAAGTTACAAATAAAGCAGATTGCTAACTCTAAAATGACCAAGAAGATAAATGGTAAGTGGGTTGGTAAGAAAGATGCCTTAATTACTAAAGGAACATTAACATCAAAACAAAAATATAAGGATATTAAAGTTACAACTAAGTACTCTAAGGAGGGTATTCAAAAGAAACTTACTTCAAAAACTACCGAAGAGGTGATTGGTGAAAAAACTATAAGTAGTGATATTGTTCCTTACATGAGGAAAAGACAGATTGAAGTTAATGCAACTGGACTTAAACCACTCACTCGTTTTTATCCATATTTTGATGGTAGATTAATGGATATGTATTCATCTCCAAAATTAGTTGAGATAGAAATGGTGGAGGGTGTATTTGAAGTTGGTGAGACAGTTGAAGGTGTAATTGACTTTGGAAAGAAAACCACAAAATTTGGTGGTGGTAAAAAAGTAAAAGCTCCTATGTTTAAAAAAGGAATAAAGGATGAAATAGTTGTAAGAATATGTCAACCAAATCATAAAGAAGGGCCTTTTGATGCACCAACTAAAACTTATAAACAAAATCCTTATAACCCATCACAAAATATTCCATCAAAATATTCTTCATCCTCAACTTTACTAAACATCGATACATTTAGTTTGGTTAACATGGTAGATGATGAATTTCTTGGAAGAGTTCGAGGTGGTATGAGATTGATTGGTGAAACAAGTGGTGCTGAGGCGATTGTCAGAGGAGATTTAAAAGAAGAAAAAGCAAGTCATCAAAACAGGTATATAAGTGATGAGCACGGATTTTTAAAATTGGTTTTAAGTATTCCAGATCCAAATAAAAAGAAGTCTCCTAAATTTGAGACTGGAGTTAAAACCTTTAGATTAACAACAAGTCGTGAAAACTCAGAAATTGGAGGAACTGTTTCTAGTCATGCAGAGGCGGAATTCCATGCACAAGGAACTTTAAAAACAATTCAAGAAACAATTTTAAGCACAAAAGTTCCTAAAATTAAGAAACTTACTGTTGAAGATCAAAAGACCATAAACAAAGTTATAAGTAAAAAAGTAGGAAAAGCGAAGAAGACATTTAAAGGTGTTCAATACTATGATCCTCTTGCACAAACCTTTAGAGTTGATGAACAAACTGGTGTTTTCTTAACATCTGTAGATGTTTACTTTAGAAATAAAGATGATCAACTTCCAGTGACCATGCAAGTTAGAACTGTTCAAACTGGTTTCCCAACATCTGAAATACTACCATATAGTGTTGTTTCAAAAGATCCTGATGAAGTTAACATATCTGAAGATGGCACCGTTCCAACTACTTTCACATTTGATTCTCCAGTTTATGTTCAAGGAGAACAAGAATATGCATTTGTTCTAGTTACACCATCTGAGAATTACTTTGCTTGGATTTCAAGAATGGGTGAAATTGATATAACTACTGCTAATCTATCTGACAGTGAACAGGTTATAATCAGCCAACAACCATATTTGGGAAGTTTATTTAAATCTCAAAATGGTACAACTTGGGATGCAAGTCAGTTAGAGGATATGAAGTTTGTTCTTCGTAAGGCTAAATTTAATGTTGGAACACCAGGCACTGCCAGATTCTTTAACAGTATGATATCAGTTGGAAATAATTTAATTGAACCTTTAGCAGAAAATGCAATTAGATTTATATCAAGACATGCAACCGTAAAACTTGGAACTAATTTAGCTTTAGAGAGTTCAACTGATTTTCCTACTGGTCTGAAAAAAGGTGTAACGATAAAACAAATGGGTAATGAAGGTGCTAGAGCTACTCTAAAAAAAGTCGCTGGTGCTATAGCAATTAATAATTCAGGCAGTGTTTCAATTGTTAATCCTGGCGTTGGTTACACACCATCCGCAGATATTCGGACATATTCTAATGTACCAATGATTACACTGACTGGATCAGGAAGTGGAGCTATTGCTGATGTAAGCACCGATGATAGTGGTAGAATTGGCGTTGTCACGTTTGTAAATGGTGGACAAAATTATGTTGTGGGTGATACTCTTGGTGTTGGAACTATTGGTCTTGGGAATGGTAAAAATGATGTCATTGCCGTTGGTTTGATAACTGCTGTGAATACATTGCAAGTAAAAAATGTTCAAGGAACATTTAATCTTGGTGTTGGAACAATTACATATAATAATGGATCTAGTTTTGTCGCATTAGATGGTGTGTCTAATAATGTTGGAAGTGCTGCTACTGTTTCATCATTTGAAGTAGATCCAAAACGTGATGGATTACATTTTATGGTTAGAGATCGTGCTCATGGAATGCACGATGCTGGTAATAGAGTAGCAATCAGTGGTATTCAACCAGATACTCCAGTCACTTCTTTAACAGCAGATTATGCTAAAAAATCAAAAGCAAACATATCAGTTGTTAATTCAAGCAGTTTTGCAGAATTTGAAGGAGTTGCAGTTGGAACAACTAACTATGGATATGCAATTATTAATGATCTTGAAATTGTTTCATATACAGGTGTTGCGAATGGTCAAATTACTGGAATTACAACTAGAGGTATGGGCCCTCGATCACAACATGTTGCTCAAGGCGGTGGACAAAAAACACCTAAAAAATCTTATGACGAGGGAGCTAAAATTCAAAAATATGAAATGAATGGAGTTTCTTTAAGAAGAATTAACTGTATTCACAATCTTAATGATGTTGATGTGAATGAATATCCAATCGGATTAGATGAATACTTTGTAAAAATAAATATGAGTTCTGATAAAGGTTTAAATAACGTGTCACCAGGCGAAGATCGAACTGGTAGTGGAAGTTTTCCAGCATTATTCCTTAAAAGAACAAAAAATGATGGTGGATCTCAAATAAAACCACAAAATAACATACAGTATGAAGCTTTAACACCCAACATTATGACCACAACTCCAGCGGGTACGTCTATATCTGCAAAAGTTAGAACAATTTCTTCATCAAGTGTTGGTGGATCTGAACAACCATTTATTGATCAGGGATTCCAAGATATTGATTTAAGTGGTATGAATGAGTTTGATACCCCTCGATTGATTGCAAGTAGGTCGAATGCGAAAGCTAATTTGACGGATGTGATGCCTGACGAAAGATCACTAGTTCTTGAATTAGTTATGAATTCTGATGATGAGAACATTTCACCAATGATAGATTTAGAAAGAATGGCAATGGTTTTAACCACAAACAGACTAAGTAATGGAAACTTTGATGATGATGGTTTCATGAAGAGAACAAAAGTTACTGGTGAAGATCCTAACACTGCAACTTACATTTCAAATTTAGTGGAGTTAGAAAATCCAGCATCTTCAATACTATTAGAATTCTCTGCTTATAGAACAGAGGGATCTGAGATTAGAGCATTTTATAAAACAATGGAGGAGGGATCATCTGAAGATAGTTTTGATCGTAATTTTGAACCTTTCCCAGGCTTCTCTAATATTGATGAATTTAACAAAGTTATTGATCCAAACAAAAACACAGGACAACCAGACTTAAATGTCCCAGCCAGTGTTGGAGATGAATTTTTAGAGTACACTTTTAATTCAAGAGAACTTTCTAAATTTACAGCCTTCCAAATTAAAGTTGTAATGGTTGGAAACAATCAGGCAAAACCACCAAGAATCAAAGAACTTAGAGGAATTGCACTTGCATAATGGATAATCTCACACCTGTAGAGGGAAAAAAAGGTCTCTATAGAGATAATGATACCACTGCTATAGTCAACCGAGATAAAAGTGGTTATCAATCTTACATTGCTCGAAAACAAGTGATGGATAACAAAAATCTAGAACTGAATAAAATGAAAGAGGAAATTGATAATGTAAAGGGTGAATTAGGAGAAATTAAAGGTCTTTTATCTACCCTTGTTCAAAAACTAAATAATTAGAAAAATGGCACAACAACAGATAATCACTTTTGATCCAGATGTCGCTGTTCCATATGGTGTAAATCTTACCATATTTTCTGGTGCAGATTTTAACACTACTTTTACCGTTAGAACTTCTGCTGGTTCTAGTATAGACTTTTCCAACTACACTGGAAGAAGTAATATGAAAAAGTCTTCTATTGGAACTGCAAATACTTTTGGCGTGACTCTTGGTGATTCAAATGGAAGAGTGACTCTTTCTATGGGTTCAACTGTTACTAGGGGTTTATCTGAGGGTAGATATCTATACGATATCAATGTAAGTTCTGGTTCTACTTTCTTTAAGATAATAGAAGGTAATGTGCTTGTAAGAACAGGTATTTCAACTTAGAGGTGAAGAATGGCTCAACCAAGTTCCAGAGAAGGATTAATAGATTACGCAAAGAGACAGCTTGGATTCCCTGTCTTAGAGATTAACGTCGCAGATGAACAGTTTCAAGATCTGTTAGATGATGCTATTCAGATATATCAAGAGAGACATTATGATGGTATCGCTAGGATGTATCTTAAATATAAGATTACACAAGATGATATTGACAGAGGACAAGCGAGAGGAGGAGATTCAACTTTAGGAATATCAACAACAACTACGACATCGACAGTTGGATTATCAACAACTTTTAATATAGAAGAAAATAATAATTATATACAAATGCCTCCTTCTGTAATCGGAGTAAATCAGATATTTAAAGTTAGATCAGATACAGTCTATGATGGTCTATTTAATATTCGTTATCAGTTATTCTTAAATGACTTGTATGCATTTGGATCAATTGATCTTCTTCAATATGCGATGGTTCAGACTAAACTCGAAGATATCACTTTCTTATTAAATCCAGATGTAAGATATCGATTTAATATTCGTCAAGATCGTCTTTACATCGATGTTGATTGGGCACAAATAAACAAGGATGATTACTTTGTTATTGATTGTTTCCGAATCTTAGATCCAGACGATTTTACAAAAGTGTATAATGATCAGTTTTTAAAAAGATATTTTACTGCATTATGTAAGAAGCAATGGGGACAAA
>FUFK010077006.1_pt1 | contig 25204 bp, 25 predicted proteins | sample 1021851 | NCBI WGS metagenome assembly FUFK01 (sample SAMEA51879418, study PRJEB19060) | metagenome | reverse complement strand
TTTCGTTGCCAGAAGATAATATTTTTTTCCCATAACACTAGCTGAAACCCTTCTAAAATCTATCATAGGTTCAAAAATTTCTTTTATTTTGTTTTCATAAGCTTCTCTGTCAGATTCAAATAGATTGGTGTTTGATGTAAGTACTTTAACCATATCCTGTGCGTTGGAATCTATAAAAATATATGGATTTTCTGCAGTGTAAATGTTGTTTATATTTAAAATGAGCAAAAAAAGAAATAAATATTTTTTGAGTGTATGCAACATTAGACTATTATAACATTAGGGATTAAATAAATTTTCAAGTTTAAGATGAAAAAATATAACTATATAGCTTCTGCAAAAAGAACCTTAAAAATTGAATCAGAATCAATTCAATCAATATCTAATCAGTTGGATAGCTCATTTGTAGAACTTTGCGATAAGGTTTTAAATTGTGATGGAAAATTTGTAATCATGGGAGTTGGTAAGTCAGGTCATGTTGCGCAAAAAATTTCTGCAACTTTATCCAGCACCGGTACTCCATCAATATTTATTCATCCAACTGAAGCTGCCCATGGTGACATGGGGTTAATAAATAAAAAAGATATTGTTATGCTAATTTCCAATTCTGGCGAGACTGATGAGATTATAAATATACTATCTTCATTAAAAAGACATGCAAAAGAAATAGTCTCATTAACTAGTAATAATAAATCAGCTATAGGACAGTTTGCTGATATTAAGATACAAATAAAGTCTAAAAAAGAGGCCTGCCCTCTTGATTTAGCGCCAACATCTTCCACCACAAATGCTTTAGCTTTTGGAGATGCTTTGGCAGTAGCTCTGCTTGAAGCAAAAGGCTTTACAAAAAAAGATTTCGCATCGTCTCATCCTGCAGGGAAATTAGGAAAAAAACTTATTACACAAGTTCAAGATCTTATGCACAAAGGTAACAAAGTTCCAAAAGTCAATTTGAATACTTTATTAGACAAAGCATTAATTGAAATAACGAAAAAAAATCTAGGCGTAACTTTGGTTACAGATAAATCAAAAATAGTTGGAATTTTTACTGACGGTGACTTAAGAAGATGTATTAATAAAAAAATAGATATTCAAACAACAAAAATTAAAGATGTTATGACAAAAACTTTTAAGACGATTGATTCAAATGCGCTTGCTGTAGATGCTGCAAAAATAATGGAAGAAAATAAAATTTTTACTTTAGTTGTGCTTGAAAAAAATAAATATATTGGAGTTTTATCAATGCATAACTTGATTGAAGCAAGGATACTTTAATTGAAAAATAAATACTTAATTATAATTCCTTTTTTTTTATTCATACTTGATCTAAATTCAAAAAGTCTCGCTAGTGAAGTGAAAATTGAATCTGATAAAGTTGAGTTCTTNAATGATTTAAAAAATATAAGCTTTCTTTCCAATGTAAATATAAACTCTAGTTATGTTGAAATTTCTGCTAGCTCAGCAATTTATGATGATAAAAAAGAAGTGATTTCAATTTCAGGTGATCCAAGTACAATCAAATCACACAAAGAAAATAACTTTTTTAATGGAGAGGCAGAAAAGATACTTTTTTATAGTGATGANAAAGTCCACTTAGTTGGAAATGCTTCAATTAAATTCGAAAAAATTTCTATCAGTTCAAATTTAATCATCTTTAATCCAAAAACTGGCAAGGTAACTTCGGATAATTAAAAATGTTAGAAATAAGTAATGTGTTCAAATCGATTAAAGATAAAAAAATTATTTCAGATATATCTTTTAATGTAAATTACGGAGAAATTTTCGGTTTGTTGGGGCCTAATGGGGCAGGCAAGACCTCAACCTTTTACATTATTGCTGGTCTTATAAATGCTGATAATGGGAAAGTAATCCTTGAAAAAGAAGATATCACAACAATGCCAATGCATCTGAGGTCCAATCTTGGTTTAAAGTATTTACCTCAAGAACCATCTATATTTCTTAATCTGTCTGTTAAAGACAACCTTTATGGACTTGCAGAACTGTCTTTTAAAAGCAAGGAAGACATTAAAAAATTTATAGATACCTCAATTGAAGAATTTGATCTATCAGATATATTAGATTTGAAAGGTAGGCAGCTGTCAGGTGGTCAAAGAAGAAAAGTCGAAATTGCCAGAACTCTTGCATCCAAGCCAAAAATTATTTTATTGGATGAGCCGTTTGCAGGCATCGATCCAATTGCGATAGAGGATATTAAAAATGTTCTTATCAAGTTATCAAAAAAGAATATTGGAATTTTAATTACAGATCATAATGTTAGAGAAACTCTAGAAATATGTAATCAAGCTGCAATTATCAATGATGGTAAATTAATTGCAGAAGGTGATAAAAAAAATCTGATTAACAATGATCTAGTTAAAAAGGTCTATCTTGGAGATATGTATTCATAAATGAGTATTATTCTTTCAAAAAACTTAAAACAAAAGCAAAGTGTAAAACTTACACCATCCTTAAAAAAATCAATAGATTTGCTGCAACTTTCAAGATTTGAATTAATTAAAAAAATTGAAAAAGAGATAATAGAAAATCCATTTTTAGAAAAAAATGATGCTAATAATGATTATGAAGATTTTAATCATTCCGATTTCAGCTTTGATATAGAGTCAAGAATTAGTTTAAGGGAATCTTTAATTGGTCAGTTGGATGATTTTCATTTAAATGAAAGAGAAATAAAAATTGCTAAATTAATTATTGGATGTATTGATGAATCTGGTGAACTTTCAGAAAGCATAGATCAGATTGAGGAGATATCTAATTTTATTTACTCAGAAAAGGAGATCGAAAATATTCTTTTAAATATAGTTCACAAATTAAATCCTAGTGGTATTGGTTATAGAAATCATAAAGAATGTATAAAAATTCAAGTTGATAATAAAAAAAATATTTCAAANACTAAAAGAGCTTTAATCGAAGATATTCTTCTAAATGATAAGCTTGATAATCTCAATGAAATTAGAAAGATAGCTCTTGAAAATGGTTACACAGATAAAGAATTTAAGTCAGCCTTAAGTGAAATTAAGAACTGTGATTTGAGTCCTGGCTTAAACTTTGAGAAAACTGATTTTATTGAGGCAGACTTAAAAGTCTCATTTGTAGNTAAAAATACCAAGATTNAATTTAATGATAATAATTTTCCTTTAATAAAATTAGATAATGAACTGATCAGTGAAGTAAAAAAAGAATTAAAGAAAAAGAAAAATGAAGAAATATTGCAAAAAATTAATGACGCAAAGTGGCTTCTATCATCAGTAAAAAAAAGAAATGATACGGTAAAAAATGTTGGAGAATATATTTGCACCAAACAAATAGCATTTTTTGAAGATAATCCACTTAAGCTAAATACTCTTAGTAACAAAGAAATTGCAGATGAGATAGGGGTTCATCCCTCAACGGTTTCAAGAATTTTAAGGAACAAGTATATTGATACTCCCAAAGGAGTTATGCCTCTAAAGTCTTTATTATTATCTTCAGTTTCTAAAACTAGGGACATTTCTGCAACTCAACTTATGAAGCTAATAAAAGATATTGTTAATTCTGAAAACAAACCAAAAAGTGATAAAAAAATTGCAATTGAACTTAACAAGAGAGGGTTTGGTTTGGCTAGAAGAACAATTTCAAAATATAGAAAAAAAAATAATATTCCATCATCTAGATATAGATAATTCTTTTCAGGTTAGAATTAATGAATGAGTGATAGTGATATTAAGACAATATTAGATGATGCGTCTAATCTATCTTTGAATCAGATTAGAAGGCTTTTAAGCAAAATGACTGCGCCAGAAATTGCTCATGCTCTTGAATCTTCACCCCCCAAACAAAGAAACCTTTTATTTTCTTTATTAAAAACAGAAGAAGAAGGCGATGTTCTCTTTGAGTTAGGTGAAGAAATTCAACAAGATTTAGTTTCAAATATTTCTAATGAGGAATTGATTGAAGCGGTTAAAGAGCTTGAGTTAGATGAGATTGTAGATATCTTGCAAAATCTCCCAGAAGAAAGAATGAACAAGATCCTATCAAATATGTCTTTGGTAGATAGAAGAAGAATAGAAATTGGTCTTACATTTCCAGATAATACTGCTGGGGGGTTGCTTAATACAGATGTGATTAGTGTTAGACCAAACAACTCAATTAATGAAGTAATAACTTATTTAAGAGATCAAGTAGATCTTCCTGAGAATACTGACAAGATATTTGTAGTCAACAACGAAAATGAATATTTNGGTGAACTTTTAATAAGCAAAATAATTACCTCTAAGCCTACGATGCTTGTAAGAGAAATAATGGAAACTGAATTTCTTCCAATAGATGCAGATCTTGATGACAAAGAGGTTGCAACTTTATTTGAGAGAAATGATTTGATTTCTTCATCAGTGGTAGATAAGGATGGTAAGTTAATNGGAAGAATAACAATTGATGATGTTGTTGATGTNATAAGAGAGGATGCAGATCAAAATCTATTAGGNATGGCNGGTGTTGCTGAAGATACTTTTGCTCCTCCAGGAAGAGCAGCAAAAAGTAGAGTATTTTGGTTAAGCATGAACCTGGTTACAGCTTTCATTGCTGCAAGCACAATAAATTTATTTCAAGACGTAATTGATAAAATTGTCTATCTAGCAGTTCTAATGCCTATAGTTGCAAGTATGGGAGGTGTTGCAGCTACTCAAACACTGACAATTGTATTGAGAGGCTTAACGTTAGAGCAAATAAACACATCAAATATTCGTTGGCTTTTCAAGAGAGAGTTAGCGGTATCTATATTAAATGGAATAGTTTTATCAATTTTAGTTGGATTTGTTACCTTTAGTTGGTTTAAAGATATTACTATAGCTATTTTAATATCTTGTGCATTGGTAATTAATCTCATTAGTTCAGTAATTGCTGGAATTTTAGTTCCTCTTATATTGCGAAAATTTAATCAAGATCCTGCAATTGGGGGAAGCGTGGTAGTTACTACGGTAACTGACGTAGTCGGATTTTTGTCATTCTTAGGTTTGGCAACTATTTATTTAATTTAATCTGATAATTTTAGGATCATCGATCGACCCAGTAATATTAAATTCGAAGGTTGAGGCATCATCAACTCTTTCATCAATTATATTTTCTAAAACAAAGCCTCCAGCAAGAGCGGGAATACCTCCAAAGACCGCTGCATACCATGGGATATTTTCCGATACTTTCAATCTCATTTCTAAACTTAAATCTAGCTGATCCAAAAGGCCGTTATTATTTTTTAAAATTTCACCAGTCCAAGACATTTTTGCTTCTGCTGTCTCCAATTTAATTGGTTTACTTAATAAGGCTCTATTCTGTCCTATATAAAAGTCTCCCTCTGCCCTACTAATAATTAATTTTGAAGAATTAAAACTTGTCTCATCGCTAAGACTGGATACCAATGCATTTAAATTAAATACCTTAACAGCATTTAATAATGCAGAGTCTGGTAGAGATGTATTAGATTCAAGGTCTTTTATTTTAAATCTTATTCTTCCTTCTAAATTTTTTAGTTGAGTAGCACTTATCCATTGAATATTTAAGTCGGAAAACAGGTAGTCAAAATCATAATTGATTAATTTTCCAAGTAAATCTTTTTGATTATCAAGCTCAAATGAGCCTCTAATTTTATACAAATCATTTTGATTGTTATAGCTTATGTATGCTTTTTCATTTTTGAAAGATGGCCCAATATTAAAGTTCTTACTTGAAATTTTAATATTATCAATAGTTGTTACAGTTTTATTTTTTAAAAAATAAAAATCAATATTTTGAAATACATCATCAAAAGTTTGAATATTTTTTCCAACAAATCTAAGATTTACGTCATTCAGTTTGAAGGCATCAGTTGAGTCAAAAATATTTACTCCTTTAAATTCAAATTTGGTATCAAAAACATCAATTCTNGTAAATCCTGANGAATCAATTCTTAACGTACCATTAAGATTATTGCCNTAAAAATANGATTCAGTTTCATCANCACTAAAATTAATTTCAAAAATTTGATCAAAATAAATGTTATTAAAAAAATCTAGCTGATTAATTTTTAGTTTTATCAATCTAAGATTTGATTCATCATTTAATTGATTTTCTACTACTAAATTTCCAATCTTAAGTTCATCTAATTCAAGAAATATATAAAATCCATCAGTAAAATTTAGTTTCTTGATATCTTCATCAAATGATGATCCAAGTGAAAAATATCCATTATTCTTAATAATAAATGCACTAAACTTATCATTCTTGATCTCATATGTTGGTTGCGATAAATCAGATATTAAAATCTTTGTTTTTAAATTATCAGATGGNCTTTTATTTAATTCGTCAATGTAAGATGAAAAAGTTGTGTTACTTAAATTACTACTTAACTCAAGAGAAGCATTATTATCAATAGATAATTTTGCATTAAAAGTTTCAGTGCCACTTAAGTTTAAATAATCGCCAAAATTAACAAAATTATCCATTTTTACAGAAACATCTGACCTAAGTATTAATTTATTATCAAAAACTGAGATGGATCCATTTATCATTTGATCTGGAATTTTTGCAGAAAATATTCCACTTAACTTTTGATTAATGTTTGTATATAAAACAGCATCAATTTTCTTAACTTCGTATTTTGTTCCTGTAACAATATATGAATCTTGAAAAATATACTTGTTAAGAGCTACGATTTCATTCTTCTTAGAGTCGAGGTGACCTTTGCTATAAACTTTAAGATTAATGTTTTTATCTGAGAATTCATTCAAATCTATCAAATCCTCATTCTCAATAATTTTTTCATCTAATTCAAGAAAAGCGGAATATAAATACTGATTGGAATAATCTTTTTTATAAATTTTAAGATCTTTGAATGGAATATTGTTTATCTCTCCAATTTTATTTGATATAGATAAATTGCCCTCTTTACTTAAAATTTGGGTTTCATTAGAAGAAAAGGTGAATTCTTTAGTTGATATGTAAACGTTGTTAATTTTTAATTTATACGTTCCATTGTTTCCTTGATAATTAGATTCATTTAGTAAATCTATATTAATCAAAGAAAGTATATTCAAGTGTATATGTCCATCTAGTATAGATTTTATTATTTTTATTCCTATCTTAATTTCGTCAGCCTGAAAGATTTCGTTCTGATTAGTTTCTCTAATTGAAACATTACTTAAAACAACTATGGGTGATAAAAAATTTGTATTAGATTTAGCCTCTTTGAATTCAATTGAATAATCTTCGTTTAACAACTTATTAGTTACAAAAATAACGCTTTCTGGTTTGGCTATGATTAGAATATAAACTGTACCTATTACTATGAAAATAAAGGCTATTAATATTGCGATCGATTTTATGAAACTATTAAGAGCTGACATTTCAAAGTTTAATGCTTATTTTTTTTGGAAAGTATGAAGCAATTAAAGCAATAAAAAAACAAAATATTATGTTTGCAAATGAGCTTACTANGAGTGTTACATATGAGAAATTATATAAATTAATAATTAGTTGACTAAATCCAACNTATGCCGAAGCAGATAATCCAAAAAATAAACATATTTGAAGATAACTAAATAATTTAAATGAATTAGCATTTTGATTTATGAAGTATGTTGTTGAACAATAAATAATTGTATTTAAACCAAAATAAGAATCTGAAATTAAGTCAACAAAGAAACCAAATGAAAAAGCCTCTAAAGGGCTAATATTTTTATCTGATTTGTATACGTAATAGGAAAAAGCTAAAAAAGTTAAGGGAATGATTATGAATATTTTTGAAAATAAGAGGGCAATATTTAGATCAATAAAATTAATAAAAATGATTAAGAATAATCTTTTTAATAAACTGGCCATCAGTACCTTAATACTCCAAACATATTTCCATTTAGGGGATTAGCTAGTAATTTAATTTCGATATTAGTTTGTGTAGAATCAACTACTTCAATCGAGCTAACATATCCAACTTCAATATCCTTTGGATAAATTCCACCTAAGCCAGATGTATAAAAAATTTGATTTTCCTTTATCTCTTCGGTCCATACAAGAGGATTGTAAGTACAAATAATATATTCAGATCTGCCACTTCCTTTTGCATTACAAAAGAATTCACTTGTATTTAATTTTATTGGCAAAATATGAGAAATATCTGTTAGAAGTAACACTTCATAAAATTTGCTTTCACCAATAATTTGTCCTACTAGCCCTTCGGTATTAAAAACAATACTTTCAACATACAAGTTATCAGAGTTTTGTTTAATATCAATTAACATTCTGTGTTTGTCACAGCAGTTATACATATTGGGATCAATACTTTTTAGATATGCAATATCATATTCAAATTTATAGTTATTCTCATTATGCGCTTTTTTAATAATTTCTTTGTCTTTAAAAAAAATGTTTTCTTTTGAAATTAGAAAATTGTTTAAATAGCTTAGCTCTAGAGCCTCCCTTAAATCTTCATTTTCCTCAATTAATTGATTTTTTGACTTTAAGGAATTGGCTATTGATTTGAGTGGTTCTATTGTAATTTCTTTTGCAATATATGAAGACGAAATCTTGAATGATTTAAACCCATTTTTAATACTCTGAAAATTATTTGAAGTTATATCAATATATAAAATTAATGTGCTTAATGTAATAAAAAAAATAAAACTTAATTTTTGACCAGGAGATGGGGCAGCCCTAGCCATTCGACTTACTCAGATGATAAAAGGTCAATATTATATTTATCCATTATCTCTAGTGCCTGGCCGCCTCCTCTGGCAACACAAGTTAATGGATCTTCAGCAACAATTACAGGAATGCCAGTTGAATTTGAAATTAATTTATCAAGATCTCTTAATAGCGCTCCGCCACCAGTCAAAACTATTCCTCTTTCAGCGATATCAGCAGCAAGTTCCGGAGGTGATAACTCTAATGCATTTCTAATAGCTCTGACTATTCCATATAAAGGATCCTTCATTGCTTCAAACATTTGTTCGCTATTAATAGTAAAAGTCTCAGGAATACCTTCAGCAAGATTTCTTCCTGTNATAGACATTTCTAATTTTTCTGAATCATCAGTAGCACAACCGATTGTATATTTTATTTTTTCTGCAGTTGAATCTCCTATAACGCATCCATAATTTCTTCTAATCCATGAAGCAATAGATTCATCCATTTTATCTCCANCAATTTTTACCGATTCAGAGTAGACAACACCATTCAAGGATAAGATTGCTATCTCTGAGGTACCTCCTCCAATGTCAACAACCATATTTCCAGAAGCTTCTTCAACAGGCAGTCCCGCTCCAATAGCCGCAGCCATAGGTTCCTCAATGAGTTTCACATCTCTTGCTCCTGCTCCAAGAACTGATTCTCTTATAGCTCTTCTTTCGACCTGAGTTGATCTACATGGTACACATACAAGCACTCTTGGGCTTGGTTTTATAAATAATTTTTCATGAACTTTTGCAATAAAGTGTTGTAACATTTTTTCAGTCACTTGGAAATCAGCAATGACACCCTCTGATAAAGGCCTAATTGCTTTAATATTTCCAGGAGTTCTTCCAAGCATCTTTTTTGCTTCAGTGCCNACAGCAACTACGGTTTTTTGTCCTCTACTTTCTCGAATAGCAACCACTGATGGCTCATTTAGAACTATGCCCACATCTTTGGTGTAAATTAATGTATTTGCAGTACCTAAATCTATAGACAAATCATTAGAGAAGTATCCTCCAACCATTTTGAATAAGTTAAATTTCACAAGCTATCCTCTAATAAACAATTTAAATAATTTGCGAGTTAGGTTAATATCCCCCCACTAAACTATAATAATATCCTATATATGGACAAGAAAACAGTAACAACTATATCTTACTTATCAAGACTAAAAATNNATGATGAAAAAGANNAAAAAATTATTAATGATTTAAGTAATATTATTNAATTTGTTGACCAGCTNAATGACGTTGATACCTCTGAGATAGATCCTTTAGCTAATCCTCTTGAGAAAACAGCTAAAACAAGAAAAGATATAGTTACAGCTAAAAATTTAAAGAAAAAGCTATTAGAAGTTGCGCCTTCAGCAAATGAAGACTATTTTTTAGTACCCAGGGTTGTTGAGTGACAATAAAGTATAAGTCAATAAAAGAAATCAAAAATATGATTTCTCACAAAGAAATTTCAAATAAAGAAGTTATACAAGAGGTATTTTCTCTAATCAATCAGTTTCAAGAGTTAAATGCATTCATCACTCTCAATGAGGAAAATTCAATAAAAAAAGCTGAAGAGCTTGATAATAATCCTTCTGACTTACCTCTTGCAGGCATTCCAATTGCTCAAAAAGATCTTTTTTGTACAAAAGGTGTTAGAACAACTTGTGGTTCAAATATNTTAAANAATTTNATACCTCCATATTCAGCNACTGTNATTGANAATCTTGAAAATGCNGGATGTATTTCAGTTGGTAAAACTAATATGGANGAATTTGCTATGGGNTCCTCAAATGAAACAAGTTTNTTTGGAAATGTTAAAAATCCATGGGGTAAAGATTTAGTTCCAGGCGGCAGTTCAGGTGGAGCAGCTTCTGCTGTAGCTGCTGGATTGGTTCCTGCTGCTACAGGAACAGATACAGGAGGTTCAATAAGACAACCAGCTTCTCTTTGCGGAATAACTGGTCTAAAGCCAACTTATGGCAGAGTTTCTAGATGGGGAATGATAGCTTTTGCATCCAGCCTTGATCAGGCTGGTCCAATGGCAAGAACAGCAGAGGACTGTGCTTTCATGTTAAATGAAATGTGCTCTCATGACGAGAAAGATACAACTTCTTTAGATAATGAGATACCAGACTTTGAAAAAAATTTGAGTAGTTCTTTAAAAGGAAAAAAGATAGGTATTGTGAAAGATATAGATTTATCAAGTCTTAATAATGATGTTGTGGAAATATATCAAAATTCATTAAAAGAATTTGAATCCATGGGAGCTGAACTGGTTGATATTTCTTTACCAAATTTATCTTTATCAGTGCCAACTTATTATGTTGTTGCACCAGCAGAGTGTTCTTCAAATTTATCAAGATTTGATGGAGTTAAATTTGGTATGAGATCAGAAGATGTCAAAGATCTTGAGGAGTTGTATGTAAAAACTCGTTCTGAGGGTTTTGGAAATGAAGTAAAAAGAAGGATATTGATTGGTTCATACGTTCTTTCTGCTGGTTATTACGATGCTTATTACAAAAAAGCTCAACAAGTAAGAAGATTAATAAAAAATGATTTTGACAATGCATTTAAAAAAATTGATGTAATAATGACGCCCACTACCAGGGGGCCAGCATTCAAAATAGGATCTAAAGGTGATGATCCTATACAAATGTATCTAGAGGACTTGTTCACAATATCTGCCAATCTTGCAGGATTACCAGCTATGTCTCTTCCAAATGGAAATATTGAAAATAAACCAATTGGACTCCAAATAATTGGAAACTTTTTAGATGAAAGCACCATTCTAAATTTCGCTCACATGTTTCAAAATGAAACGAATTGGCATATGTATACACCTGAAGGAATAAAACAATGAGCTGGGAGACAGTAATTGGACTTGAAATACACGTTCAGCTATCAACTAAGTCAAAATTATTTTCTGGCGGCTCAACAGAATTCGGAGCAGAATCTAATACACATGTTGACTTGATAGATATGGGATTGCCNGGAGTTNTNCCAGTTGCAAACAGAGAAGCNTTTTATAAAGCCATACGATTTGGTCTCGCTACAGGAGCAAATATTAACCAAACATCATCATTTGATCGAAAAAATTACTTTTACCCTGACTTACCAAAAGGTTATCAAATAACTCAAATGACTCAACCTATAGTAGAAAAAGGTTCGATTAAAATTGCTGTCGATGATTATGAGAAGGAAATCAACATAACGAGAGCACATCTTGAGGAAGATGCGGGAAAATCAATTCATGACATGTTCGAAGGAGAAACTGGAGTAGATTTAAATAGAGCTGGTACNCCGCTTCTTGAAATCGTATCTGAGCCTGAAATTTCAAGCGCCAAAGAGGCTGTTGCATATTTTAAAGCTATTAGACAATTAGTAACTTTTTTAGATATCTGTGACGGAAATATGGCCCAAGGTTCAATGAGATGCGATGTTAATGTTTCAATAAAGAAAAGTGGTGACAAGGAACTTGGAACAAGAGCTGAACTTAAAAATATTAANTCTTTTAAATTTATTGAAAAAGCTATTAACTTTGAAATTGATAGGCAAATAAGATTAATNGAAAATGGTGAATGTGTTGTTCAAGAAACAAGACTTTATGACAGTGAAAAAAATGAAACAAGATCAATGCGATCTAAAGAAGAAGCAAATGATTATAGATATTTCCCATGTCCTGACCTTTTACCTGTAATAATCTCAGACAAAGAGTTAAAAGAAATTAAGGAAAATCTTCCTGAACTTCCTGAAGAGAAAGAAATTAGATACATTAATGAAATAGGCCTTGACGAATCAGAAGCAAAAATTATTTCCTCTTCCAAAACTATGGCAAATATGTTTGAAGCAGCCTCTTCTAAAACAGATGATGCTAAATTAGTTGCAAAGTGGTTAGTAGGTGATATCAGTGCCTTATTAAATAAAGATAATATTGATATTGATGAATCAAATTTATCCGCTGAGAATTTTGGAATACTAATTGAACGTATTTCGGATGGTACTATCTCTGGAAAGATTGCAAAGTCGGTTCTTGAGGAGGTCTGGGAAACAGCATCTGATGTTGATGAAATTATTCAATCAAAAGGCTTAGTCCAAATTCAAGATGAAAGCATACTCGAGGATATTGCTAAAAAGGTTATAGAGTCTAATCCTGATCAGGTATCAGCTTTTAAAGCCGGTAAAGATAAGCTTTTTGGATTTTTTGTTGGTCAAATAATGAAAGAAACTCAAGGCAAAGCTAATCCTAAGGCCGTCAATGAAATTTTAAAAGATCTTTTAAAATAGATTTAAACTACAAACATGCTCAATGTTTCTGCTACAAAAGCNGGCTTTTCAACACCTTTNATTTCCATTGTAACTTCAGTTTTAGCTAAATATTGTCCAGGATTCTTTTCAGNNATATCTANGCATTTCATATGAATTCTNACTTCTGAATTTACNGGNACNGGACTTAGAAACCTCACCTTATCTAAACCATAATTAAGACCCATTTTAGTTCCTTCAAGNACCATTCCAATTTCTTGAGAAAATGGAATGCCAGCTACTAATGAAAGAGATAAAAATCCATGAGCAATAGTTGAACCAAATACAGGAGNAGCTTGATCAGGATCAACGTGAATAAATTGATGATCCATAGTTGCATCAGCAAATTTGTTTATTCTTTCTTGATCAATTGTTATCCACTCAGATGTNCCTACCTCAGTGCCTATTACCGAGTCAATTTCAGANGGNTTNACAACTTTTAACATATTATTTCTCCATATAATAATTGTTATATTCTTCTCTTAGTTCAAATTTTTGAAGTTTTCCAGTAGCACCGTGAGGCAACTCTTTTAAAAAGATTATTTCGTCAGGAAGCCACCATTTTGCAACCTTGTCACTTAAAAATTCAATAATGCTATCTTTTTCAATTGGTTCTCCAGAATTTGTAACAACAAATAACATTGGCCTTTCATCCCATTTTGGATGAGGAATACCAACAACACATGCCTCCGCAACCTCTGGATGTCCAAATGCAGCATTTTCAAGATCAATAGAACTGATCCATTCACCACCAGATTTAATAACATCTTTTGCCCTATCTTTTATAGTCATATATCCATCTTCATCAAGAACAGATATGTCTCCAGTATCAAACCAACCATCTGCATCCACTGCATCTTCATCTGATTTGAAATATTTTTGAAGGATCCAAGGCCCCCTTACCATTAGATGTCCTTGTGACTCTCCATCTTTTGGTAGTTCATTTCCTTCATCATCAACAACCTTTAATTCAACTCCATATATTGGCCTACCTTGTTTTAATTGAACAGAATATTTTTCATCTTTAGACATATTTTTCATTGCAGGAGTTGGTATATTTGTGGTGCCCATCGGACTCATTTCAGTCATTCCCCAGGCATGTATTACATTTACATCGTGAACTTCATCAAACTCTTGTAATGTTGATAAAGATAATGCTGACCCACCAATAATTGTATTTTTTACTGAATTTAAAATCTTATTATTATCCCTACAGTATGCTAATAGACCCATCCATATGGTAGGAACTCCGAAAGCAAGCGTTACATCTTCTTTATCAATAAGTTCGTAAAGAGGCTCGCCTTCCATTTGCATGCCTGGCATAACAAGTTTGTTTCCGTTCATAGGGCCAAAATAAGGTATTCCCCATGCCAAAACATGAAACAATGGAACTACCATTAATATTGAATCATCTGCTTGAATTGTCATTGCAGTTAAAGCAACTTGAGCATGTAAAATATTTGATTTGTGGCTGTACAATACTCCTTTTGGATTACCTGTTGTTCCAGATGTATAACATAGTGCACAGGCTGCATCATCATCCATATCAGGCCATGAATAATTTTCATCACCATTTTTAATGTATTCTTCATAAGATAAAGCATTCTTTAATGAAGTTTCTGGCATTTCATCTTCATTGCACAAGACGACGTATTTTTCTACAGTACTAAGATTATCTTGAAGTCCTTCAAGGATAGGTATAAAAGGCAATTCAACAAAAATCATCTTATCTTCAGCATGATTAATGATGTAGACTGCTTGCTCTGGATGTAATCTAAAATTTAAAGTATGAGTGATCGCTCCCATTCCTGAAATACCATAGTACATTTCTAAATGCCTATAGGTATTTAATGCCAATGTCGCTATTACATCACCTTTTTTAATACCATCTTTTTCAAGTGCTGAAGCTAATTTTCTAGATCTAATACATACCTCTTCATAATTTGTTTTATGTATTTCACCAGAAACAAGTCTGCTAACAACTTCAGTACTTGGGTGCATTGACCTCGCATGCTCGATAATACCAGCTACATTAGGCTTCCAACTTTGCATATCTCCAATCATATAAATTGCTCCCTTATGATGTTTGTTATAAATTATATAAGAACCAACAAAATTTGATAACAAAATTATGAATATAAAAGAAGGTATTGAAAAACGATTTTCTGTAAGAGCTTTTACAAAGGAAGTTCCTGATATGAAATTGATTAGTGAAATTCTAAAAACCGCAAATGCAGCTCCCTCAGGCGGAAATATACAACCTTGGAAAGTATATGTGCTTAGTGANCAAGCAAAAAATAATTTAGCAAAAGAAACGCTTCAAAATTTTGATACTGGAGTTCAAGAAGAAATTGAATATGACATTTATCCAAAACCACTTGCAGATGAATACAAAAAAAGAAGATATGAATGTGGTGCGGATATGTACAATGCTTTATCAATTGAAAAGGATGATCTTGATTCTCGTTTTAAACAAATTAGAGAAAACTACAATTTTTTTGGNGCTCCTATTGGAATGATAATAACNATAGATAGATCATTTGGAAGNAATGGATGGGGGCATGTTGGNATGTTNCTAGAAAATCTATGGTTAAGTGCTATTCANTTTGGCTTAGGTCTTTGTCTTCAAGANTCTTGGTCAATTTATCCTAAAACTGTAAAAAAACATATTGACCATCCAGACAATGAAATTGTTTGGTGTGGTGTTGCTATTGGTTATGAAGATGANAATCATCCAATNAATNAATACAGAACAAGAAGAGAAAATTTAGANTCTTTTGTGAAATTTATCGANTAAGATAAAAGTGNAAAATATCAAAAANCTAAATATTATGAANTCTTATGCNGAAGAACTTCATGAAATTTCAGAAAAATGTCCTCCANAAGGTTTTAAACANGCTGAGATGATTTTAAAAAATTATTCTCTTGCNGAAGAACTAGGTTTTGANANAGATTATGTAGACTCNAGTGACTGTCTAGATNTATTNGCTGGGAATAAACTACTGCAANACTCAATACCAATTGCTCAAGNCTACTCTGGTCATCAATTTGGTCACTTTAATCCNCANCTTGGTGATGGAAGAGCAATTTTATTAGGTGAAATTAATAAGATGGATATTCAATTAAAAGGAATTGGTCAAACGCCATATTCTAGAAGAGGCGATGGCAGGTCAGCTTTAAGCCCAGTGTTGAGAGAATATGTAATAAGTGAATTTATGCATGCATTAAAAATACCAACAACAAGGTCTCTTTTTGCATTAAAAACAAATGAAGATGTCTTAAGAGAAACAGTACTTCCAGGTGGAATTTTAACAAGGGTCGCAAAAAGTCATATCAGAATTGGTACATTTGAATATGCAAGAACAAAAAATAATAAAGTACTTAAAACACTTGCCGATTACTCTATCGATAGGCACTATCCAGATTTAGAGCAGACCGATAACAAATATCTAAGTTTTTTTGCAGCTGTTTGTGATAAGCAGGCTTCATTGATATCAAAATGGATGGGTCTTGGATTTGTTCATGGGGTTATGAATACTGATAACATGACGATTTCTGGTGAAACTATTGACTATGGTCCTTGTGCATTCATGAATACNTATGATCCAAAAACAGTATTTAGCTCNATTGATCATAACGGAAGATACTCATATCAAAACCAACCAGCAATACTNATATGGAATCTGGCAAAATTTGCTGAAACACTCATACCANTAGTTGATGANGATGAAGAGATTTCAGTAAAAAAACTCNCAGAAGTTCTTCAACTTGCAATGCCGTCATATCAAGAATATTTCTATAAAGAATTCGGTGAAAAATTAGGCCTTGAAAATATTGATAATGATAATTCAAAAATAGTTGATGACTATTTAAAAATATTACATTCTGAATCGATAGACTTTACGTTGTCATTTAGAAATCTTGCAAAAATTGTTGATCAATCACTTACTATNGAAGATTCAGNTTTTAATAAATCTAAAGATTTTTCAGTATGGTACANATCCTGGGAAAAAGAGATTAATGTTGCAAATGTTTCTAACCAAATGAATTTAAAAAATCCTTGTTACATACCTAGAAATCATATTGTTGAAGATGCGCTTATAAATGCTGTTAATGGAGACATGAAAGAAATTAATTTGATTGCTGAGTTACTAAAAGATCCTTTTACTGAAAAAAATGGATTTGAAAAATATACTTTAGCCCCATCCTCTAATGAACCATACATTACTTATTGCGGAACTTAACTTATTTTTCAAGAGTCCCAATAGTTATTCTTGGAAGTGATTGTAAATCTTTTAAATTTATTATCTTTGAGAACTTATTTCTTTTAAATATTGCTTCGACATCATTTTGCTGTTGATATCCATGTTCAATAATTAAAGTTCCGCCATTTTTTAGGATTTTATTAGATTGTTCAACAATTTTTTTAATACAAAGAAGTCCATTCTCTTTTGAGACTAAAGCAATTTTTGGCTCATGAATCAGTTTCTCTAAATGAGAATCTCCCTCTGCAATATATGGAGGATTGCTTACGATCAAGTCAAAACATTTTGTTTTAAAGCAGGATAGCCAATCTGCAAGAATTGGTGAAAAATTTTTTACATCAAGGTTATTTTTATTTGTAAATGCAATATCTATGGCATCCTCTGAGCAATCTGAACCATACACTTTAAAACTTGGATTCTGAAGCGCAATTGAGATACCAATACATCCAGAGCCTGTGCCAGCATCTAGAACGTTAATAGAAGATGGGAAATGATTATTTACGTAATCAACTATGATTTCTGTCTCTGGTCTTGGAATTAAAACCCGTGAATCAACAAAAAATTTATATTCATAGAATTTAGAAGAATTTAAAATATAGTCTAACGGAATACCCTCTTCTTTTTGTTTTAAGAACGTCTCAATTAAAATTTTATCTTTATTTTTAATAACTATGTTTGGATTTGTATAAATCTCGATATCAGTGAAGCCTAATTTTTCTTTAAGAAAAAAAATAAAATCTTTTTTAATNGCTTNGCTATCAAGCATATCAATNNAATGACTTAAATGTTTTTTCAATTACTCTGATTCAAGTTGTGAAAGCATAGCTAGTTGATTTTCAGCCAAAAGNGCATCACAGATTTCTTTTATATCACCATCCATAATTTGATCAAGATTATGTTGAGTTAACTTTATTCTATGATCTGTCATTCTTCCTTGAGGAAAATTATATGTTCTTATTTTTTCACTTCTGTCTCCAGTACCTACTAATATTTTCCTTTCACTTGCAATGCTTTCTTGTTGATTATCAATTTCTTGCTGTTTTAACTTTGCGGCAAGAAGTGATAGTGCTTTCTCTTTATTTTTGTGTTGAGATCTTCCATCTTGGCACTCAACAACTAANCCNGTTGGAATATGTGTAAGCCTGACAGCTGAATCAGTTTTATTAACATGCTGTCCTCCNGCACCAGAAGCTCTAAATGTATCTACTCTTAAATCATTTTTATCAATATTTATATCCTGAACCTCCTCTACTTCTGGTAAAACCGCTACTGTGCAAGTAGATGTATGTACCCTACCTTGNGATTCGGTNTCNGGAACTCTTTGAACTCTGTGNACTCCGGATTCAAATTTAAGAACCTTGAAAACACTTTTTCCATTTAANTTAGCTACAACCTCTTTAAGNCCNCCTTGTTCAGATGGTTTTATATCAATAACTTCNAAATCCCAACCCTGTCTTTCTGACAACCTTGAATACATTCTGAANAAATCACCTGCAAAGATNCTAGCTTCGTCACCACCAGCCCCAGATCTTATTTCTAGATATGCTGAGCCATCATCAGCAGAATCTTTAGGCAACAGCATAAATTTTAGTTCTTGTTCAAGTTTTTCAGGAATATCTTGATAGCTTTTTAGATCGTCTTCGGCTAAAACTTTCAAATCATCATCACCTGATTCAATTATTTCATTAGCATCTTTAATACTTTTTAATACGTTATTGTATTCGTCAAATTTTTCAACAATTGGTTTCAGCTCAGAAAACTCTTTATTTAATAATGTATATTTATCTATATCTTCAATTGTCTTAGAGTCTAATAGTAGATCTTGGATTTCATTAATTCTATTTTGAAGCTGATCAAGCTTCTTCAGCATCGAATCATGCATTACTAAAAAACCTTTTGATCATAGATTTAATTACATGATCATCTAAATTTTTTAAATCTTGAAAATCATTTAAATTTTTATTAGCTAAATTCATGCTTTTAATTGAATCAACTAGGTTTGAATAATTACCATTTGTCTTAAATTGTTGGATCTCATGGCTAGATAAACTATTTAAAAATTGGTCTAATTGAAGACTAGCTAGATCTTTGGAAGATTTCTCAGAAAAAGCTTCCAATTTTGATTTGGATTCTAGAGCAATTATGTTCATAGCTTTTTCAGCCTCAATAGAACGTTGCCCAAAATTTTCTTGAGTAATTTTTTCAATGTCATCGATTGAATATAAATAAGCCTGTTCAATTCCTCTTATTTCATCTTCAATGTTTCTTGGAACTCCCAAGTCTATCAATAAAATAGGTTTATTTTTTCTGAATTTCAAAGCATTTTCAATTGCTCCTTTACCGATAAGAGGAACTTCAGTTATTGATGAAGAAATAACAATATCAGCCAATTCAAGCTGATCATGAAGTGAATCAAGTGAAGAAGACAAAATTTCAAAGTTTTTACCTAGATTAATTTTTTTAACAGTTCTATTAACTAATTTAATATTGCGAATTCCTTTATCGTATAAATTTTCAATAACACTCTTTGAAAGTGAGCCAGCTCCAATAACTAATATATTCTGATTTTCTGGTGCCTCAAATATATTTTTAATCAATTTCATGGCAAGTCCACTTACTGAAAGAGAATTAAGTCCAATTTCAGTATCAGTCCTCGCTTTTTTTGCAATCTCAATGACCTTATCAGCAAAATAAGATAACTTATTGCCAATTATTTTGTATTCTTTTGCATTTCTTAAAGCAGTTTTGAATTGACCAAAGATTTCTTGCTCGCCTAATACCTGTGAATCAATCCCAGAAGCTACTTTGCACATATGAGCAAGAGCATCATGATTAGATAGAAAATAAAAACTATCACTTGAGATATCTTTAACATTTAATAATTTAAGTACTTCTTTAAAAATATGTTTTGAGATACCAGGTCTTCCAACAAGGTATATTTCTGTCCTATTGCAGGTAGAAATTCCAAAAAATGATTCAAAATCATTACCAAATAGTTTTTTTAAATGACTATCGAGTAAAATTTGGTTAGACTCATTTATAATGAACTTTTCCCTCTCAGCAACATTTGAGGTCTTGTGATTAATGCCAAATAACTGTAGTTCCATAGTAAAAAAGGTCTCTATTACATTGTGTTTTATTTTATTAGCATCCTGTGCTGGTATTAACAATTATAACAATTCAGCTGTGTATAAAGGAAAAGTAGTTGTAAATTCACTTAATTATGACCAATTGTCATTTAATATTTTGTTAACTAGCAATGAAAACGACACTATTATACAGATTCATAAGCCATTTTATGGAAATTTATTACAAATTAAATATGATAACTCTTCAAATTTGATGAAATATATTTCTAAGGATGGCAGTTATGAGATTAATGCTGATATACCAAGAAATATTGGAGACATTGTTAATAATTGTCTATTAAGGGAAAGTTATGTAGATGAGGTATTTGAGGATGGTCAAAGTCTCAATATTGAATGTTATAAAAATATGGATAAAACAAATTTTTATATGCAATATAAGGGTTCATCTTTTAAGGGCTTTTTAATTAAAAATGAATGAAATAGTCACAAAATGTCCTGCAAAAATTAATCTTAATCTAAGAATACTAGATAAAAGAGAAGACGGTTACCACAACATACAAACAGATTACCAACTTATTGATATTTATGATCATTTAAAGTTTAAATCAAATAAAGATCGAAATATCACCATTGAATCGAAGGAAACTTATCTTAATGATGAGTTTAATACTATTTATCAATCTGCAGAGAAATTGCAAAAACTAATGAATGAAAATGCTGGAGTGGTCATTGAAGTAAAAAAAAATATACCTACTGGGTCTGGTCTTGGAGGGGCTAGCTCAAATGCAGCTTCAACTTTAGTTGCTTTAAATAAACTTTGGAGATTAAATTTAAATAAACATGATTTAATAAAAATTGCTTCATCCATTGGAGCAGATGTGCCATTTTTTGTGTATGGTAAAAATGCATCTGGAGAAGGCATTGGAGATAAATTAGTAGAAATTAAAACTACTTCAAAAAAAATATTGGTTATTAACCCAAACATCCACTCTTCTACAAAAAAAATGTTCAATCTTTATGATAAATCAAAGAATTTTGTAAAAAATATTGCTTTGAATAAACAAAATAGCTTTTGGGATGTTTTTTTAAATCAAAATCCCAATATTGAAGAGTTTATTTTTAGTAACAACTTAGAAAACAAAATCAATCTAAGTGGAAGTGGTTCCTCTTTATTTATTTACTATGAAGAAGAGAGTGATATTGATAAAATTATAAAAAAAATACCACGTAATTGGAGACTCTTTTTCTGTAAACCATTACAATATTCGCCGATATGCAATATCAACTAACATTGGGGTGTCGCCAAGCGGTAAGGCAACGGGTTTTGATCCCGTCATGCGTAGGTTCGAATCCTACCACCCCAGCCATGTTTTATAATATATTTAAGGGGATATATGAATAAAATAAACAAGGGCCTAGATATTTTTACAGGTACTGCTAATCCTGAATTTGCATCAGAGGTATCAGAAATACTAGGAATCAAAATCTCAAAAGCAGATGTTGGTTATTTTTCTGATGGAGAGTTAAAGGTAGAAATTGAAGAAAATGTTAGAGGTCATGATACTTTCATAATTCAATCTACTTGTTCTCCAACTAATAAAAATGTAATGGAAATAATGTTAATTGCTGATGCATTAAAGAGATCATCGGCTTCAAGAATTACTGCAGTTGTTCCATATTATGGATATGCGAGACAAGATAGAAGAGTTAGATCTGCAAGAGTTCCGATTAGTGCAAAGGTCGTTGCTGATATGTTTGCATCTGTTGGTATTGATAGAGTTTTAACTATTGACCTTCACTCAGAGACAATTCAAGGCTTTTTTGACATGCCTGCTGACAATGTTTATGCAACAAAATTTATGGTCGACGATATTAAAGATAATAATGATAGAAATGAAGTTGTTGTTGTGTCTCCAGACGTTGGTGGAGTTGTAAGATCAAGAGCGCTTGCAAAATTATTAGATGATACAGATTTAGCTATTATTGATAAAAGAAGAGCNGTAGCAAATGAATCTGAGGTTATGAACATCATTGGCGAAGTCGAAGGAAAGGTTTGTATAGTTCCAGATGACATTATTGATACTGCTGGAACACTTTGTAATGCAGCAAAAGCATTAAAAGATAAAGGTGCAAAAGCTGTAAAAGCATATATTACTCACCCAGTTCTATCTGGACCAGCAATAGAAAGATTGAATAAATCTGAAATTGACGAATTAATTGTTACAAATTCAATTCCTTTGAACAAAGACGCTAAAAAATGCAGTAAAATACGCGTCATTTCAATTGCTAACATAATTGCTGAGTGTATAACACGTCTAAGTAATGAAGAGTCATTGAGTGAAATGTTTTTATAGAGGAAATTATGACAGATCAAATTACATTAAATGCTGACCTAAGAGAAAGAACAGGTACAAATAAAGCTCGTGAAATTAGAAATGTCGATGGAATGGTTCCAGCTATAGTTTATGGTGATGAAAAAGAAACACTAAATATTAAATTAAAATTAAATGAATTAACCAAAGCATCTGAAAATGAACTTTTCTATACTCAAGTACTTTTAATTAAAACTGAAGGTAAAGAGGAGAAAGTTGTTTTAAAAGAGCTCCAAAGAGACCCTGCAAAGGGTAAATTTCTTCATGCAGACTTTCAAAGAGTTTCTAGTAAAACTAAACTAAAGGTTATTATCCCAGTCAACTTTGTAAATGAAGAAGAATGTGCAGGTGTCAAGGTAGATGGCGGAGTTGTTGCTAAGGCGATTAGAGAAATTGAAATCATGTGTCTTGCTGGCAATATTCCTGAATCTATAGATGTTGATATTGAAAATCTAAATTTAGGAGATTCAATTCGCCTCACAGAAATATCTTTACCAGAAGGATCAGAAATTCCAGGACTGACTGATGAAACTGATCAGATGGTTGTTTCTGTTAATGCTCCTAAAGCAGTGGAAGAAGATCCAATTGTTGAAGAAGACCTTGAAGATGGCGAAGTTGCTGAAGGTGAAGAAGCTTCTGATAGTGGTAGCGAAGAGACTACTTCATCGGATGAATCAAGCTCAGAAGAAAATTCAGAAGAGTCATAATCAAATGTACAATCTCTGTATTATTGGATTAGGTAATCCTAGTCCAAAATATGATAACTCTCGACATAATATTGGAAAAGACTGGGTAATTAATGTATCCAAAAAATTCTTTAAAGAATTTAAAGAAAAGTCAAAACTTGAAGCACTGATTGGAGAATCACACGATAATAAAGTTTTATGGGTTGTCCCTACAAATTACATGAATGATTCTGGAAAGACAATTTCAAAGGTATTAAGGTCAACTAATATAGAAATTCAAAATTGTATTGTTGTTCATGATGACTTAGACCTAAGTCTGGGCTCAATCAGGCTTAAAGAAGGTGGAGGACACGGTGGTCATAACGGCCTCAAGGATATTATAGAAAAAACTGGAAAAAACAATTTCAATAGAATTAGGATAGGTATAAGCCATCCGGGTATAAAAGAAGAAGTAACAAATTGGGTTTTAAATAAATTCTCGCCAGAAGAAAAAATCGCAATCAATAACGCCTATGTTGCTTTTGAGCAAGTATTTGAACTGCTTATTGAAAAAAAATATCAAGATGTACAAAAAATCCTTCATACCAAATAAAAATGGGTTTTAAATGCGGGATCATAGGACTTCCAAATGTTGGAAAATCAACTCTATTTAATGCTCTCACAAAATCTCAAATTCCTGCAGAAAATTTTCCTTTTTGTACCATAGATCCTAACATTGGCAAGGTACCTCTTCCTGATAAAAGACTCTATGAGATTAATAAAATAGTAAATTCAAATAAGGTTATTCATGCTGCTTTAGATTTAGTAGATATAGCAGGCTTGGTTAAAGGAGCATCCAGCGGAGAGGGACTTGGAAATTCTTTTTTATCAAATATTAGAGAAATGACTGCTTTGGCACATGTCGTTCGTTGTTTTGATGATGAAAATATTACGCATGTAGATGGTTCAATAAATCCAGCAAGAGACGTTGAAGTAATTAACTTAGAATTAATAATGGCTGATCTTGAATCTGTTGAAAAAAGAATATCAAGATGTGAAAAACTACTTAAAACTAATGATAAAGATAATAAACATAATTATGAAATTTTAAAATTCATAAAAAGCAAACTATCAGAAGGTGAATTAATCAATCTAAAAGAATTTAGTAAAGATGAACAAAAAATTGTTAGGAACTTTCAACTTTTATCATCTAAACCAACTTTTTATATTGCTAATATAAATGAGTCAAAAGCATCTCTTGATAATCTAAATAATTTAAAAGATATTGCATCAAAATTAGGTTCTTTTGTGATACCAACATCAGTAAAAATTGAACAGGAAATATCACTACTCAACGATGATGAAAAAAAGGAATACCTTGAATTAATGGATATGGAAGAACCGGTTCTAAATAAAATTATTTTTGAAGGTTACAAAATGCTTGGTCTTGAGACCTTTTTCACTGCTGGTCCAAACGAAATAAAGGCTTGGACCATCAAGAGTGGCTCTTTAGCACCGAATGCTGCAGGGGTAATTCATACAGATTTTGAAAGAGGATTCATTAAAGCTGAAGTTATTGATTACGATGACTTTATTGAGTGTTCTGGTGAACAGGGAGCCAAAGAAAATGGCAAGTTGAGGCTTGAAGGAAAAGAATATGTTGTTAAAGACGGAGACATTATCCACTTTAAATTTAATGTATAAAAATAATTGACTCTTTATTTTTAAAGATTATCATTCAACGATTGGCTATGTAGCTCAGATGGTTAGAGCACAGCACTCATAACGCTGGGGTCGGTGGTTCAATTCCACCCATAGCCA
>FUFK010045336.1_pt1 | contig 25219 bp, 25 predicted proteins | sample 1021851 | NCBI WGS metagenome assembly FUFK01 (sample SAMEA51879418, study PRJEB19060) | metagenome | reverse complement strand
TATCCATCATTCCAGGCATTGATGCTCTAGCGCCAGAACGAACAGACAAAAGCAAGGGGTTGGCTGCGTTAGCAAAATTTAGATTTGTTTGCTGTTCAATTTCTTTCAAACAATCAAGAACTTGCTGTTTAAGTTCTCGTGGGTAAGTTTCGTTATTATCATAATAATAAGTACAAACCTCTGTTGTAATTGTAAATCCTGGTGGAACAGGAAGACCAATAGAAGCCATTTCGGCAAGATTTGCACCTTTTCCTCCCAGTAGGTTGCGCATGCTAGCATCCCCATCACAATTTTTTGGGCCAAACGCATAAACCCATTTATTATCTGACATTCCTGTAACTCCTATAAAAATCGTAAATTTAATTTTTTATTTTTATTTTTTTACCCTATCTTTCAATTTTTTTAAAATCAGCAATCAACTCAATTTTTTTACATACAAGTGACAATAAATTTAGTCTGTTACCTCGCATTTCGCTATCATCGTCGTTCACTTTTACAGTCTCAAAAAATGCTGTAATAGGCTCATTTAAGAAGCTAAATCTTTCTATTGTTTGAGAAATAAGGTTTTGAGTTTCTCCAATTTCATCTGGTAGCGCTGCTACAGCATGAAACAATTCTCTCTCCGCGGGAAGTTTAAGTAAATTTTTATCGACCCCCGCATCATTAACTAATTCTAAAAAAGACTTCGCTGGTTGAACTTTTACTTTTTCCTGTTTTGTCTCAGCTGAAAGAAGATTAGCAGCTCTCTTATAACCTTCAAGTAACTTGATTCCCAACGGCGTATTAAGCATCTTATCAATTGCTTTGACTTTTTCAATCTGTCTATGAAGATTTTCAATTTCACCATCAATAATCGCAGCTGAGACAATGTCATGAGAGATGCCTTTATCTCTCAACCTAACTTTTAATCTTTCAGTTATAAACAAAGCAATTTCATCATCACACCTTTTGAAACCATAAAGGTAAGCTGCCTTCTCAAAAATCTTGTCTAATGGTATAGAAATAGAGCGCTCATCTATCATTCTTAGGAGGGCAAGTGCAGCACGACGTAATGCAAACGGATCCTTTGANCCGGTTGGTTTTATATCAANACNNAAAAAACCAACNAAGGTATCTATTTTNTCAGCCATAGATACAGCTATTCCNTCTGCTGTNTCAGGTAATTTATCCTCAATACCCTTNGGAAGATAATGATCTCGAATTGCAAGTGCCTGAGAGAGTGGTATAGANTGTGCANTAGCNTAGTAACTTCCCATTATACCCTGCAATTCAGGAAATTCACNAACCATCCCTGTGACTAAATCNGATTTTGAAAAACTAGCAGCCTGCGATGCATCAAAACTGCTACATTCAGGAATATANGTTGCGATTAAAGCNGCTAATNCTTCNATCCGNTCAACCTTNTGGCTTAATTGCCCNAGTCCTTTATNAAACNTTANAGAACTGAGTTTCTCACGATAAGCTTTCAATGTTTGAGTTTGGTCGACTTCCCAAAAAAATANGGCGTCTGATAGTCGAGCTCGCAAAACNCGTTCATTACCTTTTTTTATCAATGCATCTTTTTGCTTGTTTGGCTTCCGGTTAGTAATCATTAGAAAGAATGGTGCAATTTTACCACTAGTTTCTTCTAGAACAAAATATTTCTGATGCACTCTCATTGATGTTGCTAAAACTTCATCAGGTAAGCTCATAAATTTCGGGTCAATTTCTCCACATAAAACATTTGGACATTCTACTAATCCACAAACTTCTTCCAGTAACATCTCATCACTTCGTAAGCGTAATCCTTTGTGTTCTGCTATTTTATTAGCTTTATTCAGGATGACACTTCTTCTTTCTTCTACGTCAACCAAAACATCTAATTCACGCATTCTGGAAACATAAGCATCAAATCCAGAAATTTCAAAGCTATCCTTATGATAGAAGGAATGCCCAAAACCTATATTAGTGAAATCAATAATCATATCACCACCCAGGTCCATACTACCCTGTAATTTTTTTTCATCCAGAACCACATTTATATAATGTAGTGGGCGAACCCAATTCACTTTAGAGGTGCCCCAACGTTGACTTTTTGGCCATGGGAACTCTGACACTAATTCATGAATAATTCCGGGAATAATAGTCTCTATCCGCTTTCCTTTTTCCTCTATTTCAGCAAAATAAAACTCGCCCTTATCTGTCGGTTTTTGAACAAGTTGCTCAAATGAAATATCATTAGATTTGCAGAATCCATCTACAGCTTGCTTTGGGGCATCAATCTTAGGACCCCTTTTTTCAATAACTTTATCTTCCTGTTGTTTAATCACAGACGACAAACTAACAGCCATGTGTCTTGGACCAATTGCAATTTTTGTTTCACACATCGAGGATGTGTCTAACAGACCGTTTTCAGATANAGAATTCAAAAGGAATTGTTTCATGTGAGCAATGGCACCTTTTTGCATACGTGCCGGAATTTCTTCACATATAAATTCAACAAACAGCTCACTCATTATGAATTGCTCTCAATTGTTTTAGCTACCCAGGCCTCACAGCAACCTTTTGCAAGTTGTCTAACCCTACCAATATAACTCTGACGTTCTGTTACAGAAATCACACCTCTCGCATCAAGTAAATTAAACAAATGACTAGCTTTCATGCATTGGTCGTAAGCAGGTAATGGAAGTGCTGGTTTTACCATTAGGAGCTTTTTACATTCTTCCTCAGCATCATTGAAGTGAGAAAACAAAGCTGATGTATCTGCTAACTCGAAATTCCATTTAGAGAATTCCCTCTCTGCAAGGTTAAAAATATCGCCATATAGCTTACCCCCTTGAGAAACTGGTACTCCATCCCAATCGAGATCATAGACATTTTCAATCTCTTGAACAAACATAGCTAACCGTTCTAACCCATAGGTTAGTTCCAGAGGCACAGGACTGCATTCAATTCCTCCAACTTGTTGAAAGTATGTAAATTGAGATATCTCCATTCCATCACACCAGACCTCCCAGCCAAGACCCCATGCACCAAGTGTGGGCGATTCCCAATCATCCTCTACAAATCGAATATCGTGTTTGTTAATATCCAAGCCAATTGCTTTTAATGAACCAAGATAAAGTTCTTGCGAGTTTGGAGGAGAGGGTTTGATGATTGTTTGGAACTGATAATAATGTTGAAGTCTATTTGGGTTTTCTCCATATCGGCCGTCTGTAGGACGTCTTGAAGGCTGAACATATGCTGCCTTCCAATTAAAATCTGGTCCAAGTGAGCGAAGCGTCGTAGCAGGATGAAACGTTCCAGCGCCCACCTCCAAGTCATATGGCTGAAGGATTACACATCCTTGTTTTGCCCAATATGTTTGTAAATTCAAAATAATGGATTGAAAATCTTTTTGCATTGACCGGCGGTGTTATTAAATGTTTGACGCAAAACTACATCAAATCACTCTGCTAAATCAACCATTTGATTAATTACCAATTCCACAATCTGTTCGATCACAGCCCTCCACCGCAGCGAAGGTAGCGCATGTGGAGCAATAAATTGCTGCTATAGCCTCAGGTTCAGCATCTGACTCACTACTTTCTTTGTTAGAATAATCATCATTTCTATCTTTGAGTGCTTCCCTTTTCTCTATTACGCGGAATAAATTCCACACAGCCAGTAGGATAATGAAAAGCCAAAATAGTTTAGAAATTGTGAACATTATTTAACCTTCCCTATAAACCAAATCGTGCCCAAAGATGTCTGTGTTCTAAATGTTCTATAAGCTCATAGGAAATAGCGGCCCCCAATCTACTAGAACTGCCTGCGACTGAAAATAATCCTTTCTTTTGAGTTATTTGTTTTATCTTTACATTATCACCGAATTTCTCCGTTAATACATCTTGCATGGCACCNATTCCATCTATCAAGCCTAATTTCTTAGCTTTTTTACCAGTCCAAAATAACCCTGTGAACAATGGTTCTTCTTCATTCAATTTCTTGCCTCTTCTTGATTTCACATGCGCAATAAAATGTTCGTGAATATCATTTTGTAAGCCTCTTAATCTCTCCACATCTGTTGGACTTTCCTTCTTGAACGGGTCTAATACGCTTTTAGATTCTCCGCTTGTATAAACGCGTCTTTCAATCCCAAGCTTTGAAATTGCTTCAGTAAAACCAAAACCAGCAGATATTACACCAATAGAACCAATTATAGAGGATTCATCTGCATAGATTTCATCTGCACAGGAAGCAAGCCAATACCCACCAGAGGCAGCAACATCCTCACAAAAAGCAATAATGGGTATCTTATTTTTATCTGCCAACTGGCGTATACGTTTTCCAATCAGTGCTGATTGCACAGGTGANCCACCAGGAGAATTTATGCATAAGATAACNGCANTTTGTTTTTTATCTNGAAAAGCTTTTTTGATAACTGGTTCCAAAGAATCATAATTTAAATTTTTCCGCAGCGGACTTCCGCCAGAGGCAATTACTCCAGATAGCCGTAAAACACTCACCCTAGGGGCATCAGTTCTCCAAAACATAAGTTTTGATAACAAAGACATTTTTCCTCCTTTTTTTGATGAAATATTTTTATAAACTAGGCTGAGTATAACAAGGTGTATTATCGCTCTATACCTTGACCTTTCATAGCAAGGGTAGCATTTGAAGTCAAAGAGCCATCTAAATTATGCAAAGTAATTCCAGGAAGAATTATACAACCTGTTTTACTTTCCTTTTTAGCAGTTACTATGATCCTATTGGCAGGAGTTCCTTGAACGGGCCAAATAGGAAATAATGTAATTTCTCCCATTTTATTATTATGCAAAATAGAAACAGCTTCATCTGCCCTATCGGCGCGAAGCATAAAGCTGACATATCCTTTTGGCTTGCACGCCCAGATAGCTTTTCCCAACCAATCCACTAATGTTAATCCATCCCCCATATGAGCAAGGTTTCGATGCGAATTACGAGACCTTGTTCCAGTCATTTTATGAAACGGAGGGTTCGCCATAACATGGTCAAATTTAGAAACAAAGTTTGAGGGCAAATGTTCAATAGAACTTTGTTCTACAACTACTTGGTTAGATAAATCATTTCTGATTATATTTTCTCGCAGCAGCTTTGTTATTTCAGGATCTTTTTCAACTGCTATAATCTTGCATTTAGGATTACGCCAAGCAATTCCCAGAGATACAGCTCCCACTCCTGCACCAAGATCCAATAAATCACCGTTATCGGCGCGTATGTAGGATGCTAACAAAACAGCATCACTACCAAAGCGATAGCCAGTTTTCATTTGTTTTAATTGAACCTGCTTTCCAAATATATAATCTACTGAAAAAAGTTCTTTATTATCATTTGAACTTTCAGTTTTCATTTTCTAAATGTCCCATATTTTTTTGAAGTTCTAAGGTGAATATCNTCTCTTCTAATCATTATAAAATTCTTGAGCATCNTGCAAAACAGTCTTAGCAGCAAGCAAAAAACTCTCTTCAACCATAATCCGCCTTGGAAAGGCACCTATTCCAGCTTCCAGCATTGAGATATGCTGATCAAATACAAAAAACGGAATATTGGCATCATCAAGCAATGCCTGAAGATATGTCAATCTTACTACATTTGTTGTTTTGATTAATTCTACCATGAATTGACCTTAGCAAAGAAAACTTTAGGGTAAATAAATTAATAACCAAAGCTTACTTTAAAATAACCACTTGCCCAATTGGGGACAAATCTCTAGATCTGCAAATAGTAAATGACTATTAGTCAGGGGGAGGTAAATGGCAGACGAGCCTTCGATAAATCCACTCATTGAATTAACACAACATGCAATGTCTGAGGTGAATAATATTATCTTGGAAAGGTTGCAATCAGATGTCCCCCTTATACCCCAGTTAGCTGGGCACCTTATTGCAGCAGGTGGCAAAAGATTAAGACCTATGCTTTGCATTGCCTCATCTATGGTAAGTTCACAAAATTTAAAAAAAGCCCCTGAGGCAGCATTATATCTCTCAGCATCCGTTGAATTTATTCATAACGCCACGTTGTTGCATGATGATGTGATTGACGCTTCCAATCAAAGACGGGGAAAACAAACTGCGAATGCCTTGTGGGGAAATGAAGCTAGTGTTTTGGTAGGAGATTTTCTTTTCGCACGCGCCTTCGAACTTATGGTCGAAACAAATGATATATGGGTACTTGAAAAACTATCACTAGCGGCAGCTCAGATAACAGAGGGTGAAGTCAAACAAATGTCAATGCAGGGCCAACCCGATAGTCAAAAATCAGATTATTTTTCTGTAATCAAAGGAAAAACAGGAGTATTATTTGCAGCTGCCGCACAAACCGGTTCAAAAGTAGGCAAAGGAGATAATGATTTATGCGAAGCATTTTATAATTATGGCCTAGCACTGGGTAATGCCTTCCAGATAATGGATGATGCACTAGATTATGGAGCTTCAGATGGGCAAATTGGGAAAGATCTTGGAGATGATTTTTCAGAAATGAAAGTCACACTTCCAATCATCCTAGCNTGGCATGATAGTACTGTTGAAGAACGAAAATTTTGGGAGCGTACGTTTCGTGCAGGAAAACAAAAAGAGGGTGATTTTCAAAAGGCAAAAGAAATCATAGCCAAATATAATTGCATTGAGCGCGCTCTCGATTATGCAAAAGTTGAAGTGGAAAAAGCAATAAATTCTATCTCTGTTATTCCAAGCTCAAGTTTGAAAGATGCTCTTGTTGAGGCNGCAAAATTTGCCTGNCTGCGAGANAACTAGTTACAGATGGAGCGCTTCAATGGTCTTTTCAAATTATTCTACTTACTCAAAAAAACGCGATTTTAGTAAAGCAAAGATAAAATCAAATAGTCAAAAACTCCCAAAAAACATATCTGACATAGAAGTAAAGATTTATCAGCTATCAAGCAAGGGAGTTGGCGTTGGATATATAAGTCAGCAAGATAATGAAATATATCAGAAAAATAAGGTTTATGTACCAAATACTATTCCAGGAGAAGTGGTTCGGGTACATCCAACGAAAAAAACAGGAAAAGGTTTAGAGGCAGAAATGATTGAGCTAATCACACCTTCCTCTGAGAGACAATCACCCAAATGTAATGCTTATCTTAATTGTGGTGGATGTCAGTTACAACATATGACTTATGATGCCTATTTAGATTGGAAACAACAAACTATATTTAAGTTGTTTCAAAAATCAAACATAGTCCAAAAAGAATTTGGGGGATTTTTTGCATCAAAAATTCAGCAAAGGCGTAGAGCAAGTTTTAAGTTCAAACGAACACAGGAAAAAAGCTTTATTGGTTTTTACGCAAGAAAATCACATCAAATTATTGAGCTAGAAGGCTGCATTGTCTTATGTCCAGAATTGTTAAAAACAAAACAAAAAATCCTACAAGGGCTGGATAAAATTTTGCCCATCGGGGCCAGTTTATCTATTCAGATAAATCAATATGATACAGGCAGTGATATATTGATAATAGCAGAAAAAAAAGTATCTAAGGAAGTTCAAACAGAATTAGCAGCATGGGCCTCTGGTACAGATATTAAAAGGGTTTCTCTTTCTTATACTGGTGAATTAAAAGCAAATTTAATTTATCAGNANANCCCCCCTTCAATAATCTGGGGTGGTATTATCATTTCACCTCCTCCTGGCAGTTTTCTACAACCAACGTTATTTGGTGAGAAAATATTGCAACAAGAAATACTATCAGCCTACAAAAATGCAAAGCATTGCTTAGATTTATTTGCAGGTTGTGGAACGTTGAGCGCTAATTTGCTCTCACAAAAGGTTAAAATAACAGCGATGGATACTGAAATAGAATGTCTTCAAGCCTATAAGGCTGGTTATCAGAATTTCGATCAGGACAACTTACTCAAAGTCGAGACACGTGATTTGATNAATGCACCAGTAATGTCTAGTTTTTTAAACCATTTTGACGGTATCATACTAGATCCCCCGCGAAATGGTGCAAATGAACAAATTAAGCAAATTTCTATGTCTCATTGTCCCTCAGTTACTTATGTTTCCTGCAACCCCATAAGTTTTATTAATGATGCGAAAATATTAATTAAAGCTGGGTATCANTTAAAAAAAATAACACTAATAGACCAATTTAGTTGGACAACGCACAGTGAATTAATTGGAAACTTTGAGAAAAAATAAATTTTTTGAAAAGAGAACGGCGATCCTAAATAAGGGAGAGTGAATGGGTATGATTATAAAGCGATCGATAACAATAAAAGGTCATTCAACCTCAATTTCGCTTGAAGCAACATTTTGGGATGCTTTGAATGAGATAGCCAAAAAAAGAGACATTTCTATCGCATCGCTGGTTGCTGAAATTGATACAAATAGAAGTTCAAAAATAAAAACTGGACTATCTAGCGCTATTCGTATTTTTGTACTCAATTATTTTAAAAATTAAAATTTTTGCCCTTGCTCATAATTAATTGTCAACCTACGCTAATTTGAAATGAAAAAGAATTAAATTTCGGNAAATATGTGAAAATGAAGCGTGTGGCTATTCTTCAAACAGGGGTAAATAATCCAAATCTTTCTGCACATTATCCAGACTATCCAAGCATGTTCAGAACTCTAATTGGACAGGCACAAGCCACACCAATGATTGAGCTTGTTAGCTTTCCAGTGTTAGAGGGATCGTTTTTCCCTGATATAGATANNTTCGATGGCTTTATTATTACTGGATCAGCTTCAGGAGTTTATGAGAAAACAGAATGGATGANAGAATTATTTGCTTTTATNAGAGTTGCGCATGAGAAAAAGAAAAAAATAGCTGGATTTTGCTTTGGTCATCAAGCAATCGCNGTNGCACTNGGTGGNAAAGTTATAAAATCAGAAAAAGGTTGGGGTGCAGGTATAAAAAAACACGCGGTTAAAAGTAAAAAGGACTGGATGACACCATATGTCAGCAACCTTCAACTCATATATATGCATCAAGATCAGGTTGTTAAATTACCTGAGTCTGCAGTGTTACTAAGTGGTGACAATTTCTGCCCATTTTCAGCTTTTACAGTTGGTGAACATATATTATCAATGCAAGGCCATCCAGAGTTTTCCAATGAATTTGTAAAAGATTTGATAAAGTTACGCACTGATAGTATCGGGACAAGAGAAACAAGTTTGGCTCTAAACTCTCTCTCAAACCCGCATGATGGCACTATCGTCGGTCAATGGATAGTTAATTTGTTATGTTCTCCATGATTTAAGCTCTAAATCTGTCTAAATAAGTAAGTATGGTTAACGCATATCATTCTCAAAAGTGAAATAAAAATGGGAAATATACTTGGTCTAGATACAGGCGGAACTTTTACAGATGCAGCTATAATTGATTCTGATAACTTTTCTGTTATTAGGACTTCAAAATCTCTTACCACAAGACATGATTTATCTGTCGGAGTTGGTCATGCCATGAAACTCGCGCTAGGTATTGAGTCAGCAAATGACACTTTATGTTATTCCTCTGGCTCCCAAATTAAATTAACAGCTGAGAGTATAAAACTTGTGTGCTTATCTACAACACTTGCTACCAATTCAATGGTTGAGAATGCTGGGTCTAATGTCGCTTTAATTCTTATTGGATTTGATCAAGAGACCCTGAAACTTGGTAAATTAGCAAAAGCAATCGGTCAAAATCCAGTAATTTTTATCAAGGGTGGTCATAAGTCTGATGGCACATTGCAGTTTCCTCTTGATACTAAAAATCTATTAAAGGAGATAAAAGCAAAAGCCCCAAAAGTATCTGCTTTTGCTGTAGCAAGCTACTTCGCTACCAGGAATCCAGAACATGAAATAATAGCTCATGAATATATACGAAAATATGTAGGCATGCCTGTAAGCTGTAGCTATGAACTTTCGGCATCACTCGGTGGCCCGAAAAGAGCATTAACTGCATTTTTAAATGCTAAGCTTATTAGTCTAATTGAGACTCTAATAAATGCGACAAGACAACNAATGCAAAAAATTGGACTGAATTGTAAATTGATGGTTGTTAAAGGAGATGGTTCTCTTGTTTCCGCAGAATTCGCAAAAGAACGGCCAGTTGAAACTATTTTATCCGGACCAGCAGCAAGCGTCTCTGGTGCAGCATACCTAGCAAATGAAAATACGGCTATTGTTTGCGATATAGGTGGAACAACAACAGATATTGCGTTACTTAAAGACGGTTCTATTGATTTAAGTTCGAATGGCGCTGAAATTAGTGGGTGGAACACAATGGTTGAGGCGATAAAAATATCCACAAGCGGACTTGGTGGAGACTCAGAGATGTATATTGATAGTGAGCCCACTCTTAACTCAGTTCAACTTGGCCCTAGAAGGGCGTTACCACTATCTTTACTTAGTAATCAGTTTCCATCCTGTTTAGATATCATGAAAAAGCAACTATCNGCGCCNATACCATTATCTACAGATGGAAGGTTTATNATTCCATTAATGACTGCAAAAGCTCCCAGCTGGCTTGCAAGGTCAGAGGCGAAAATGGCAGAGCGTCTTATCAAATGTGGTATTTCAGCGTTAGCTGATATTGCAGATACTCGAGTTGCCTATGGCGCAATAGACAGGCTTATCAGCAAAGGACTCGCACAACTAAGTTGTTTTACACCCACTGATGCTGTTCATGTTTTGGGTAAGTTTNATAAATATAATGAAAAAGCTGCTTATCTAGGAGCACTTTTATGCGCAAGGCAGAAAAATAACAAAGGTGCGGTAATTGCCACGACTGCAGAAGAGCTCTCACAATTATGCATAAATCAACTATGCTCAGCATCTGCAATAAAAATAGCTGATGTGTCTATAGAAAAAGATAATGGTACACAGGGTACTGCTTCTAACACCGCTGCAATAAAAGAAGCTCTTTCTAGCCTATCCCAAGAATCCAACTTATTACAACATAACATTAAATTATCAGTCCCAATAATTGCACTCGGTGCATCCGCAAGAATACATTATCCAGATATTGCTAAACGCTTAAATACTAGATTAAATATTCCAAAGTATGCAGAGGTCGCTGGGGCTATTGGTGCTGCTATTGGCAATATTTATCAGCAAAGCTCTATCACGATTACGCAACCACAAGAGGGAGTTTTTAGAGTGCATTTAATTGAGGGAATTAAAGATTTTAAATCGTTAGAAGAAGCTCTTGAAAGCGCAAAANATGAGGCCCAAAATTTATCAAAACAAAGAGCCATCAAAGCTGGAGCTAAGAAGCTTAAGACAACAGTATTTGAAAAAATAGAGATGGCCGAAATCAGCAATAAAAAAAAATTATTTATAGAAGCGGTCGTTACCGCTAAAACAATCGGAAATGCTAATTATACCGATTAAATTTTGAGAATAATTCCCCCTTAAATTAGCAAGTTTGTGCCTTTATTAAAAATTGCCTGCATATAGCAGACTAAAATGAACAATTAGTTCTAGCTAATCGAACATTTTTTCTCAAGAAATTGCTTGTCCTAACTTTTCTATACCAAGCTGTTTATTTTCTATTCGTCTGAGCTCATCACGCAATTTTGCCGCTTCTTCAAATTCAAGATTTGCTGCTGCGTCACGCATTTTTATTTCTAATTCGGCAATAGTGGTTAGAATATCTTTTTCCTTCAGAGTTATATCATCACTTTTCACCTTTTCTTTAACTTTGTCTGATTTTTCATAGACGGACTCAAGAATATCGTTAATATCCTTCCTAATTGTCGCAGGAGTAATGTTATTAGCTTCATTCCATAACGTCTGTTTTTTTCGACGTCTGTTCGTCTCATCAATCGCATAACGCATAGATTCTGTCACTTTATCTGCATACAAAATAACACGTCCTTCTGCATTTCTAGCAGCCCTTCCAATGGTTTGTATTAAAGACGTTCTTGAACGCAAGTAGCCTTCCTTATCAGCATCTAAAATCGCAACTAAAGCACATTCTGGTATATCAAGACCTTCTCTTAATAAATTTATACCTATCAAAACATCAAAAAGCCCAAGCCTTAAATCACGGATAATTTCTATGCGTTCGAGTGTGTCTACATCTGAATGGATATATCTCACCTTTATTCCAGCCTCATACATATATTCNGTAAGAGCTTCTGCCATTTTTTTTGTCAGAGTGGTAACTAGNACGCGTGTACCATTATTTGCAGCGTTTCTTGCCTCAGCAATGATATCATCTACCTGAGTTTCAATTGGTCTAACTATACATTCGGGGTCAATAAGCCCTGTAGGTCGCACCACCTGCTCAATGAATACACCTCCCGTTTGTTCTAATTCCCATTTACCAGGTGTTGCAGATACATAGATTGTTTGCGGTCGAAAACTCTCCCATTCATCAAATTTCAATGGCCTATTATCCAGACAGGATGGAAGACGAAAACCATAATCAGCCAAAGTTGATTTCCGCGCAAAGTCACCTTTATACATGGCGCCGATTTGTGGAATTGTTACATGGCTTTCATCTACAATAAGAAGTGCATTTTCAGGTAAATATTCAAACAATGTCGGTGGTGGCTCACCTTGTTTTCTCCCAGATAAATATCTGGAATAATTTTCTATCCCGTTACAACTTCCTGTAGCTTCAATCATTTCAATATCAAATTGGGTTCTTTGTTCTATGCGTTGCGCTTCAAGTAACTTATTAGCAACATTAAATTCAACCAATCTCTGTTGAAGCTCGGATGCAATTAATTTGACTGCCTGTTGAAGAGTTGGTCTCGGTGTTACATAATGAGAATTAGCAAATATTGTTATTTTTTCTAAACTGTTAGTTTTTTCTCCTGTTAGAGGATCAAATTCCCATATCTCCTCTATTTCATTACCAAATAATGATATCCGCCAAGCTCTATCTTCAAGGTGAGCAGGAAACAATTCGATGTTATCTCCTCTCACACGGAATGTTCCTCTTACAAAGTTCATATCGTTGCGCTTATATTGAAGCTCAGTTAATCGACGAAGAAATTTTTGCCTTTCCAACTCACCGTTAGTTTGAAGTCTTAATGTCATCTCTGAATATGTTTCAACTGAGCCAATGCCGTAAATACAGGAAACCGAAGCAACAATAATAACATCATCTCGCTCAAGAAGAGANCGCGTGGCTGAATGNCGAAGTCTATCTATTTGTTCATTAATGGATGATTCTTTTTCGATAAATAAATCAGAACGCGGTACATACGCCTCTGGCTGGTAGTAATCATAATAAGAAACAAAATATTCAACAGCATTTTGCGGAAATAGCGCTTTCATCTCTCCATATAACTGGGCTGCCAATGTTTTATTAGGTGCAAGAATAAGGGTAGGCCTTTTTGTTTGTTCTATTACGTGAGCGATTGTAAANGTTTTTCCAGAGCCTGTAACACCTAGTAAAATTTGGTCTTTTTCATTTTCTTTAATACCACTTAGTAAGGATTGAATGGCAACCGGTTGGTCGCCATTTGGCTTAAATTTAGAAACCAGCTTGAAATTTGCTGGTTTTTGAGACCTATTTTGATACGATACTTCAATGTGATTATCCATAACCATAAAGTAGGTCTTGTAAATAATTTTTGCTAGTAGCTATTATGAGAAATTTTTTACATGATCAGGTAAATTTCTTTTTATGATTGGAAAGAAATTTATAGACAATTTAAAGANTGAAAGAGTATTTTAAGATCTAATACAGATTTAAAAAGTATAGGAAATTTTATGCTAGCCGACCGTTTATCTCGTATTAAACCATCTCCTACAGTTGCTGTCACCGCAAAGGCAAATGAACTTAAAGCCGCTGGGAAAGATGTAATAGGACTTGGTGCAGGTGAGCCTGATTTTAACACGCCAGAACATATAAAGCAGGCAGCAATCAAAGCAATGATAGACAATAAAACACGCTATACTGCTGTTGATGGTATAGTAGAATTAAAGTTGGCAATCTGTGAAAAATTTAAAAATGATAATAATATTTCATGCACTCCTGACATGGTCACAGTTGGAACTGGTGGAAAACAGGTTTTATTTAATGCACTAATGGCCTCATTAAACCCTGGGGATGAAGTAATTATACCTGCCCCNTTTTGGGTATCGTATCCGGACATGGTNCAACTGGCTGAAGGCACGCCCATTATTGTCGAATGTAGCCAAGACCATAATTTTAAAATTACGGCTAATATTCTTGAGGGAGTTATCACGGAGAAAACTAAATGGGTTATCTTAAACAGTCCTTCAAATCCGACAGGCGTTGGATATGAAAAGGATGAACTAAGATCAATAGCAGAAGTTTTACGAAAGTATCCCCATGTATATATTATGACAGATGATATGTATGAATACCTTGTTTATGATAATTTTAATTTTTCTACACTTGTTGAAATTGCACCAGACTTGCAAGAAAGAACTCTAACTTGTAATGGGGTGTCTAAAGCTTATTGTATGACAGGTTGGCGCATCGGCTATGCGACTGGTCCNAAAGCNCTCATCAAAGGGATCGCCAAAATACANTCNCAGTCAACCACTAATCCAAATACAATTGCACAATATGCGGCTCTTGCAGCATTAAAGGGNCCNATAGATTTTATTGCCGATAACAATGCTGCTTTCNANCGCAGGCGAAATTTTGTTGTCTCTAGGCTAAATGAGATANATGGCCTAANTTGCANTGTACCAGATGGNGCTTTTTACGTGTTTCCAAGCTGTGCTGGGGTGATTGGCAAAAAAACTCCTGATGGTCAACTGCTTGAAACAGATACTGATTATGTAACCTACCTTTTAGAAGCAGAAGGCGTTGCATGTGTTCAAGGAACAGCATTTGGACTTTCACCGTACTTCAGAATCTCATACGCCACATCCGATGAACTTCTTACAGACGCACTGAATAGAATTGAGCGTGCGACAAATAAGTTAAGGTAAATCTTTGCCCCATTGACTTTCCAATCTTCTGGCTTATTTTTTCATCAGCCTGAGGCTAAACAATAAATAAGGGAACAAAATGTATATTAGGCAAAAAAAATCTTGGGAATTGTCAGANNATAAAGTNACCCCTGAATCAGTTTACTTNACTAGACGGAAACTTATTCAGCAANCAGGACTGGCAGGNTTCGGTCTGATAATGGGNAGCGCNCCAATATCCGCTGTCCCAATAGGAGGTTTCCCGCCNGTNCGTAATACTGAATATACATTAGATAGNACTCTTACCTCAGAACAAGATGCTACTACCTACACTAATTTTTATGAATTTGGNTCCTCNAAAAATATATGGAGAAAGGCAAAAAAATTAAATACTGACCCCTGGATTGTTACAATAGATGGTTTGGTTGATTATCCAATACAGATTGATGCAGGTGAATTAACTAAAAAGCTTGGTGGTATGGAAGAGCGATTATATCGTCATCGTTGCGTTGAAGCATGGTCTATGGCAGTGCCATGGGCAGGTTTTCCACTTTCAAACTTAGTTAAATTCGCTAGTCCAAAGATAGGGGCTAAATACATCCGCATGGAAACGTTTTTTCAACCNGAAATTGCACCAGGTCAAAAACAAAGTTGGTATCCATGGCCCTACGTAGAGGGTCTAACTATAAACGAAGCAAGAAATGAACTAGCGTTTCTCGCTGTTGGTCTTTATGGGAAACCCCTTCCGAACCAAAATGGTGCGCCTTTAAGGTTAGTTATTCCTTGGAAATATGGGTTCAAATCTATCAAATCAATAACACGGTTTTCATTTACAGATGAAAGGCCGCGCAGTTTTTGGGAGTTGTTGAGTCCAAAAGAGTATGGTTTTTGGGCTAATGTAAATCCATGGGTGCCTCACCCTAGATGGCCTCAAGATAGAGAAAGAATGCTTGGAGGTGGTACCATTCCTACCCAACTATTCAATGGATATGAAAAAGAAGTAAGCTATCTTTATAAAAATGAATACACAAACAATAAAAGAGAGCTATTTTATTAATTTTAGTCATAATCATCAAAATAACATGATTATCTGATTTATATAACTTTTAGGCAAAAAATGGCTCTAGCTTAACTAATTAATAATTTATAACAATTTCAATACGTCTGTTTTTAGCTCGGCCAGCTGCGGTGTCATTGGTTTCAACAGGCTGAGACTCTCCAAAACTCACTGCCTGCATTCTATCAGCAGATACAAGTTTAGTTGCTTCNAGNGATTGAACCACACTTGATGCTCGTGCTGCNGCAAGGTCCCAGTTATCTCTAAATCTTGAACCAAAAATCAACGGAACATTATCTGTATGNCCTGACACATCAATCNTACTTGTTCCGTCTGCGCTAACGTTNGCNATTTGTGACATAATTTCTTTTGCTTCATTTGTTAATTCNGCAGAGCCAGATGGGAATGCNCCGCCGGCACCAACAGTTACAATTACTTTATCTTCAATACGCTCAACCGCAACCAACCCTTGGTCAATCTGTTGCTTTAACGCAACTTGAAGCTCTTCTTCTGCTAATTCAGCTTTTTGCTCTTTCTTCTGCTGCTGTTCTTTCTCTGATTCAATATCCGATGTCTGCTGCTCAGAGGCCGATTTTTGAGTTGCAGCTGCTAGTTGCTCTAATTTTTCCTCTAAACCACCAAATAGAATTTCTTGCTCTACTTTACCGGTCGCGCTTTTTACTTTCTCTATAGCTTCAAGGGTTTCCTTGACCATCTGCTGTAATTCTTCAGCTGACTGGTCGTTAGATTTAAAGTTGACTACAACATTCTCACCGATTGACTCTATTTCTACATCCCCTCGTTCGATAGCAGATTGCAGTTGAGCTGCTAATTCAGCGGTTTCTTGAGATTTACCTGTTCCTTCGCTTTCACCACCAGCTTCACCACCCTGGTCACCCTGACCCTCTTCCATCCTCTTTTCGATTTCTGGTTTTAAAGTCTCTGTTGTTTGTTGAGTCATATTTTTCGTGAGTGATGGATCGGGTGATGGACTAAAACTCAATGAAATTACCGTTGTACCTTTAGGTGGTTCCATAACTGGAACAACGCGCTGAACACCAAATGCATTTTTCAATTCTCCAGCAATTTGTTTGAATTTTGGTACATTAAATTCTGCAAAGGACAAAATAAGGACGAAAAAAGCCATCAAAAGTGTGGCCATATCAGCGAACGTAGCCATCCACGCCGGCGCTCCTACTGGAGGACATTTAGGACATTCTTCCTCTTCTTCTTCAACCTCAGTTTCATTTTCAGCGGCTTCTGCCATTCTTACCTCGCTTTAAAAGGCTTTTTCACTCTTTAAATTTATATCGATACAACATCATGCAGCTTCAAGAGCTTCTTGAACCTTTGGTGAGAGGTTTGCTGCCATAATGTCTTGTATATTCCTTGGTGACTCACCTCTTGATATACTTCTCAAACCAAGCACCACCATTTCGCGATAAACTACCTCATATGCGGTGTAATTTTCTAATTTAGTGAGCATAGGACCAAATATAACGTTTGCAATAAAAGCTCCATATAATGTCGTTAAAAGAGCGACAGCCATGGCAGGTCCAATTGCTTTTGGGTCAGCCATATTACCAAGCATCAACACCAATCCTATCAGCGTTCCAATCATTCCCATCGCAGGTGCAGTATCAACCCATGCTTTAACTACCGACTGACCTGATTCATGTCTTATTTTCATAGCTTTTATTTCTTGATTCAGCTGCGCTATCAACTTTCCTTCATCCGCTCCATCAACAAGCATTTGTAAGCCTTTTGCAAAGAATTTATCTGGAACGTCCTGTCCTTCAAGTGCCATCATCCCGTCTTTGCGCGCAATTCCAGCCAACTCTACCATTCGGGTAATTAAATCTTCTTGTTTCCCAAGCCCTGGCATAAAGGCCTTNGCCATTGATCCAAAACTTCCAAGAAAAACTCCCATGGGCGCCATATACATCACGGCAAAGAAAGTGCCCCCAAAAACGATAAGGACAGATGGAGCATTCCAAAATGGACCTACACCGCCTCCACTTATCATAGCGTAGATAATCATTCCAACAGCACCAAGGATTCCAACGAGCGAAGCTATATCCATAATAAAAACACACCTTTTATGCCTAATTCCGTATTAAACTTGCAAATTCGATACCAAAATTCGATAATAATATTAATTTTTGATATCGTTTATATTTACGACATATTATATTTTTTATTAGAGTATGTAAATTTTACAAAAAGGATGCAAGCATGCCTGCTTTCCACACGATAAAATTTATTATAAGTTTTTTAATCTTAACATTTTTTTCCGCTGTAAATATGCCNGTCTTGGCCAAAGACGCACAATTNATNGCAAAGGAACANATTGTTATTGACCTTAAATCTGGGGTTGAATGGCTTAGATGCAGCGTTGGTCAACGATGGAATGGCGCCGAATGCATAGGTGAGATTGTTAAACTTAACCAAGAGATGGCAGGTCAAGCAATTAAATTGGCAAACGAACAATTAGGGGGTAATTGGCGTTTGCCCACTCGCAANGAACTAGAAAATATTGTATGTCATGATTGTGATAGGCCTAAGATTGATAAATCTATTTTTCCAAATACGCCTGCAGAACCATTTTGGACAGGTGAGCAGAATCAATATTCACCTCGACATATTTGGTCTGTAAATTTTTTTACAGGCCACACTTATGGGAGGTTCATGCCATTTCAAGATCTTGTAATTAGACTTGTTCGGGATCGATAGTTTTGCTTTTTGATTTCTGAAATAACCATATAGAAAACTTAAAAATAAAAAATAATGTACCAACACCCCATATTGTTATAGCTATCCCCTCGGGTGTAACCAAGCTTAAGAAGCGCAGGTTATCACCACCAAGCAACCCTAAAATAACGATAGATACTGTAGCAATAATATATAATCTTATTATTCTGCACCTTCTGCAACCACCATTCCTTTCGCCTGCATGTTTACTTGAGGTTATCATNTAAGAGCCAATCATTCCCGCTAAAATTAGTATGTTACTTTATTCTTATAGGCTTTATTTATCTGTAGAGCTATCTCAGATCAAAATCTATGCCAAATATAACTTTTTCTTAAATTAAATAGTCCGATATTTGACATTGGTAAAATACTTCAAAGATTATTACACTCTAAAATACTGTTTTTATTATTTTTTTTTGTCAAAAATTTAACTCTTTTCAATGTCAAATTAAGATTTTGATTTTTTGTTCTGAAATTATTTAGGGTGGATTCATGAATAGGAGGGATCTATGCAATTAATTCCATCATTAGGTCAGAAACAGAAACAATCACTGGTTATGACACCACAGCTGCAACAAGCTATTAAGTTGTTGCAAATGACAAACCTAGATATAAAAAATTATTTGGAAAATGAAGTTCTAGAAAATCCATTTTTAGAGGTTTCTTGTGAAGATACTATTCTCAGAGATACGCCGTCCTCAGAGGCTACAGAAAATTCTGATGTCAGAATCGAAATTGAGTCAGTAGATAATGTTAGCGCAGCAATTGGTGATGACCCCACTGAAAACAAGGATTTTGATAATCGGTACAGTTCATCCGCGCTAGATTTGGGGAATTGTAAACCAAAAAATCAAATTGCCGACTCTAATTGGGATGATATCATATCAAACATTGCAGAGCACACGGATAATCTAAACACTCACATATTGCGACAGATTGAGCTAAATATAAAAAATACACAGGAAAAGTTTATTGCCTGTATGCTTGCTGATGCTATTGAAGCATCTGGATGGCTAGGTAAAACTTGTTCAGAAATAGCTTCCATATGTAAATGTGATGTTGAACAAATTGAAACCGTACTACAAAAATTACAAGCTTTTGAGCCAGCTGGCCTTTTTGCAAGAAATCTATCAGAATGTCTAACGCTTCAAGCGAAAGAGCAAGAATGCTATGATAAAATAATGGAAACCATTCTTGAAAACCTTGAATTGCTTGGTAAAGGTGAACTCGCGACATTAGCAAAGAAAGCAAGCACAGAAATAGGTGAGATATCAAAAAGACTTAAAATTATACAAAGTTTTAATCCGAAACCAGCATCTTCATTTGATACCGATTATTTATCTGTAAATGCACCCGACATTATTGTACGGGAGAGCTCTGATGGTTTTGTGGTTGATTTAAATCGTTCAACTTTGCCCTCTTTAGTCATAAACGAAAAATATGCTAAACAAATAAATAATTCTGTACTAAATAAGAAAGACGAGAAGACAAAATCTTTTACATCAGACTCAGTTAGTTCAGCAAGATGGCTAAAACGCTCGTTAGAGCAGCGCAATAATACAACTTTAAAAATTGCGGGTGAAATTGTGAATCAGCAAACTGATTTTTTCAAAGAGGGCTTGTCAGGTTTAAAACCTCTGTCTTTAAAAGATGTTGCAACAGCTGTAAATATGCACGAGAGCACTGTAAGTCGAGTTACTAGCGGACTTTTAATGTCAACACCAAAAGGATGTTTTACGTTAAAATCTTTTTTCAGTGTTTCAATAGCTACAACAGAATCCGGTGACGCAACTGCAGCAGCCGCTGTTCGTCACCTAATCAAAACGGTTGTGTCAAATGAAAATCCTAAGAAACCATTAAGTGATGATGCTATTGCAGCCTTAGTTTGCCAAAAAGGAATTAAATTAGCGCGTCGCACTGTTGCAAAATACAGAGAAATGATGAAGATACCCTCATCATCTGAGCGTAGACGCAGAGCAAAGTTAAATATGGCCATCTGAAAATTAGGTTTAACTAAACAAACATTAAAAAAATGTTTTAAATTTAAGCAAAATAGTTTTTCTGAATTTCAATGATGAATTGAAAAGAAGAATTAGATAAAGGCAACAAAAATTATCTTATCGTTTTAAAAGATTGGACCCTGATTTATTCAGTAACTAACAAGGTGTGCCTTAAACAGAATAATATTAATCAAAAATGGCTGCAGATTGGCTTATAGGATCCAAGAACTGAGCCATAGCCACTTTTACTGATGATGTTCTCCTGTTATTTTCATCAAACCTGACCAACTGAATGCCAATATGATTGGCTTCTGCATTTAAGGCCTTATCGTTTTCGATATGATTTTTTTTGTTATTTGTTGGGATGATGAATCCCTTTAATTGGTTTTGCAAAATATTTTCCTTCCTAAATTTTTCTTGAAAATAACTTGCATTTCCTATGCCATATTATATTTATTCAAAAATTTTTATAAAAACAAAACACCAATTATAGCGCGGTGAAGTAAGCCGTAATTTGCGCTTAATATAAAATCTTCTAATTATGTGCTTTGCATTACGATTTTCAGGGAGTGTAATTCAGGACATCTTCGGCCATTTCTACTGTATCTATGCATCTGCCCACAAATGCAATAGTTTCAGCACGCCCATAAAGCTGGCACATGCGCATAATTCCAAATCTAGCGGATGATAAAGCTACTGCTTCAGGATCCTTTCGGATGCCAGAAATCAAACTTAACATGGATTCAACCCCGTCTCTGATTGACTCTAAACGTTTTTGTTCATGCACATCATCAGAGGAAATATCTTCAAATTCAGCATTAATCGTTTTATATCTTTCATGCAAATATATCACGGAACCCATTATCTTTACCTCATACTTATTCATTTTTATGGAGATGATCTTTTCCAAAATCATCCACTAAAATATTCTTTTTATTAGCTAATTAAAAACGACCGGAAAAAAAAATTATTTAGAAAATTTCTATAAAAATCTATTTTTCAATCAGCATAATTTAAAAAGAAAACCAGATTTTAAAAAGCTGAGGACCGCAAACTACTCGGACTTAACAAAGATTGTCCTACATCAAAAAATTGTTTAGGATTTTTAGATTCGTTATTTACCCTAATCTCATAATGTAAATGGGCCCCATCAGACCTTCCACTTGAACCCATAGAACCAATAACATCTCCAGATGTTATATAATCACCTTTTTTTACGTTCAAACGCGCTAAATGTGCATAGACAGTCTCTAGGCCAAATCGGTGTTGAACTCTGACAACCCTTCCAAAAGACCCCTCCCATCCTGCAGAAATAACCGTTCCATCCGCGGTTGCTCTTACTTTTTCTTGCCAAGTACCAGCTAAATCAATCCCATGATGCATCGCCCATTTTTTTGTAACTGGATGTTTTCTTTTTCCATATTTACTTGAAATATAATAATACTTCATCGGTGAATGAAGAGGTAGTGATGTTAATGCATCTCTGTATACATCTAATTTGATAAANTGCCTCCTCATATACTCTAAATAATCTAGGGACCCTGGCTGCATTGGCCAGCTAATATTAGCTAGTCTAACTTCCGCTGATTCTGGGACTGACAATTCAATACCTAATTCATCAAAAACTTTTTCTATAACTTTTACTTCACGGTCTATCGATTTCAAAAATCTTGCACCTCGGATTGTGTCATCCAAAATGGTAGGCATATTATCCGGACCCAAAATATCCTTATTAATTGATACCACGTTAGATTCCACTAAAGATGGTGCGTGCTCAACAACACTCTCAAAATTCTCGATTGCGCCACTTTCAGGTAAAGTTTTAGTTTCAAAGTGTAAGTCGGATCTGTTTTTATAATTTAACTTTTCATCAAAGTTATTAATTATCGAATTCGGAATAGAATTTTCATTAATCTCAGGGACCTTGATAACAATCTGTATCTCTTGATAAAGAGGGTCTGATTTTTTCTGTTCAAAAGATGACAGCATTTGTTCCCTTATTTTTTTTGTTTCGAGTAAAATATTGCTAGATTTAAAATTTTCATTAATAGCCTCGAGAGGTTGATCGTGCCAATTGTCGATGTTTTTCGTATTGTTACGTTTTTCTATTATATTTTTTATATCTTTTACCTTCATTGAAAAAAGATAGTTTGANATTGAATTNTCTTTCTTNAAAGGACCAAAAGTTGATACAACATTTGATATAAGTGGTTTGTCCTGTAATTTTTCTAATTCGACTGAATGCTTTTGAGTTGCAATTAAACTTGCATCTGCTGGACTGATTATTTCCTGATTAGCAACACTTAAAGCAGTATTTACTGTTTGTACGGAAAAATACCCCAAAGTAAAAATAAAGCTAGAGAATAACAATGCAGAAATGCCAACATGTTTTGGCTTAATGACGAGCTCCCAAGGGCCTTTCTTTCCAAAAACAAGGAACCTTCTCTCAGAGAAATACCATGGCTTGTCCTGTCCTACCACGGCATGGTTGACCTGTGTACTATCAATAATACGAGGCAAGCGTTGTTCAATTTTTGACCAAAGCCAACTTCTCATTACAAGCTCATTCTATACAAAAGAAAAATTAAAATNATATTAGTCAGTATCTGAATACCAAGCATTAAATAAAGACCTATGTTACGGGACTGATTGCTGATATCAAGTTTAATTGAAGGATATGAAGCTTGTTGTTTTTTGGAAGTTGAATCATCCACTGATGACAACATTTCAGTTGATGATGATTGCAACATTTGAGTATTCACATCTGCCTTAAGTTGTCTCTGATTTTCTGTTACTATTGAGTCTAGTTCAACCGTATTTGAGACTGGAATAATCGTATCAGTGCCAGTTTGACCAACAGGATTATTTTCCACTGCTTCTCTTATCTTCTCAATTCGTTCACGAATATCGATTACATCATTAGACACATCAACCATCCTTTGGCTTTCAGAAGAGTTTCCAAAACAAATATTCATTTGTGAATACTTGGCATAATCGTTGCAACGTTGTAAGAGTTTTTGACGTNCAACTTTTATGTTAGAAACAATTTAATAATATATCATTTAGTTTCTATATTAAATAACGACAGACAAAATTATTTATTTATAATTATGGAGTCACTTTTATAGGTTTAAAATACTATGGCGAAGTTAGATAAAAATTCTACCCAAAACAGAATGTCTGAATCCGTTATTGGATCAGAGATGGAAATTGTTGGGGACATAAAATGTAATGGAATCATGCGTGTGGTTGGAAAACTTAAGGGAACTATTAACTGTAGTGACCTTATTGTAGAAGAGGATGCAATCGTAAAAGCTACTATTTCAGCAAATTCAGTTAGCATCGGTGGCANTGTCAGCGGGACTATAAAAACAGAAGCACTTGAGATAAGTAGCAACGCATCTTTCAATGGTGAAGTGTTTTATGAGCGAATCGCAATTGATTCGGGAGCTANCNTAGAAGCAAAACTTAATCATGACCCGTCAGGTGAAAAAGCTCGAANTCATACAAAACCAAAAACTGGAGAAACTGTTTCCAAATCGACTAAAGNANATAATCAACTCTTATAGAAAAATCAAAAGNGATNAAAANATAAAACCTTTAAGGTTAACTTGATTTTATGACAACTAAAATGAAAGAAAAATAAAATGGCTGAAAAAATGACCACCATTGGTGCAGGGGCACACTTCAAAGGGAAAATTTCAAATGCTTCTACCATAGAAGTTAGTGGAATTGTAGAGGCAGATGTTACAACAGAAAAGTTGACAATTAATGAAACTGGAAAATTCGGAGGGTCAATCAACTCCAAGCTNGTAGTCGTCTCAGGGAGTTATGATGGCAATATGAATGCAGATAGTGTTTGGCTGATGCCCTCTTCACGTGTTAGCGGTGAAATAAAATATAAATCTCTGCAATTAGATAGAGGAGCTGCTCTAAATTGCCGAGTTATACAAAACTGGGATGAAAAGGTTACACCCGAACAAGAAGTGGCTGANNCCGAAGAGCAAAAGGTCTCCGATCCTAATAACAAACAAACATCAGCAGAAAAGGCATAAATCATGGCAGACGTAACTTATATCTCACCCGAAATCAAAATGGACGGCATACTAGACGTAACTTCTGCAAAAGGTTCAACAGTCGTTTTAGCTGGTCACTACAAAGGAGAAATGCGTGCTGTTGACGTTAAGTTAGAATCTGGAAGTACATTTAACGGAAAGATNTTTGCTCAATCAACCGAGATTGGTGGAAAAGTCAATGGTGATATCCAAACGAAAAGTCTTAAACTGACGAGTTCAGCAAGGTTTGAAGGTTCTATTTTAACCGACGAACTTGCGATTGATGTTGGCGCAGAGGTCAGTGGTAGTATTTCAAAACTTCAAAAAGGTTAATTTTAAGAAACAAAAAATCAGTCACAAAAAATGAAAAAAGCNAGTATCACAGTTTTTTCTTTATGTTTAGCCAGCGTTTCGGTGTTTTTCCTTTGGGAGTTAGTCCTAAAACCAGAACCTCCAAAAATGGTTTTTGTTACAGCAAAATTAGATAATGGTTGTGAATTTCATGA
>FUFK010746349.1_pt1 | contig 25235 bp, 26 predicted proteins | sample 1021851 | NCBI WGS metagenome assembly FUFK01 (sample SAMEA51879418, study PRJEB19060) | metagenome | reverse complement strand
CCTTCAAACAGCAAAGCTTCTGCTTCTCTTCTGCGTACCAGACCTTCTAGAACTACTTTTTCTCCGTTAACTCTAGCCTTATTCCACTTGCGCATTTGATGCGGTACATCTTCTTTTTGATTTTCATTTAGCACCTTTAGCATCGTAGAGTTGTTTAAATTTGTTGATCCTAGATTATATGTCCAGGCTACTAAGGCATCAAACTCATTTTGTTCTAACGGTACTGTTACAGCACTATTGACATAAGCACCATATACTATTAGTTCTTCTTCTAGCCAAGCTTCTGCTTGCTCTTGNGTGCAAGTATCNCCCTCTTTNACATTGGTAGTNCTNCCATANNCTATNGTNNANNNANNNGCNCTACANNGNTAAGCTTCAAGCCTACACCCTTCAAACTTCTTAATTAACTGTTTGCCTTCCTCTGAAATTTGCATATTATTCTCCCCAGACTTTAGTTTTTGTGCCACCGTCATAATCGACTGCAAGATTTTCTTTTCTAAGCAGATCTCCAATATCGCCTTTTTCACAACACACATCGCCTAATATTCTGCCATATTTATCAACACCNTANGACTTTATAGTTATTTCACCTACAAGCCATTCTTTTAACTTAGCTTTTGCTAATAAGCCAAGTTCTTTTTCTTTTGCTCTGTGTGGGTATCTTTTTGTATTTATGCGTGATTCTGGAGTGTCTATACCAGCTATTCTTACTACCTTGTTATACAGTAAGACAGAAAAACCAAGATCAATTGTTTCTAGGCGTATAGTGTCACCATCGGTCACAGACCGCAGCGTGCATTTGTATTCGTACATTACTTNTTCTTTTTTCTTTTCTTNACAGTTTTATACGCTTCGTTTTTTGCAGTAGTNGGATCATCNGCTATATACCTGCCCTTTTTGTCCCTAGTTCTGACTTNCTCTGATTCTACTAAACCCATTTTTGCCAACATATTACCAAACCATTTCATATTAATCCTCTTTAGTATGTGATGCTCCAAAATAAAAAGATATGATCGCACTNGCTAANCCACCTAAATATCCTAGAACTAAGTTAATTAAAGCTTCACTATTTTGCTCTGGTGGTTGTAAGGTTACTAAAAATATATAACCTAAAAANCCNCCTATAGTGAATAACCCAATGATTCTTGCTGTCCAGTCTTTACTAAACATGCTTCTTGCATGTTGTTTGTCTTGCGTTTCTAATTTAAANATATCAACGTCTAACTCTTTCATTTGTGTNTCNAACTCTTGCTCTGCTTTTTTNAGTTCTAGCATTTGTTCTGGCGTTGCATTTTGTAATGCTTGTTGTATTGATTTTTGATCATTGGAAACACCAAGAGTTTTAGCTATAAGGTTTGCTGCCATGCCACCCATAGGAGTACCAAGTGCTGTTCCAAGTGTCGGTGCTACTGCGCCAACTATGTTTTTAAGTATTGCTTTCATAAGTATATATCTTTAATTTATTATTTTTGCCTTTAACTTTTATCGGCTCTAGAGATTTTAACCTATATTTTGTATTTTTTTTAGTATTGTGACCAATTACTAGATCTACACCTACATCTTTAGTTGCACTCTCAAACCTTGCTGCTGTGTTTACAGCATCACCTATTGCACTATAATCAAAGCGTGTGTCGCTTCCCATATTACCTATTATTGCCGCTCCTGTGTTTATGCCTATACCTATCTCTATACCTAGATCGGCTTGCTCCATATCTGCCTGTATTTTCAATGCTGCTCCTATGGCTTTATTCTCATGTCCAGGCAAATCTATAGGCGCATTAAATATTGCCATCATCGCATCACCAATATATTTATCTACCATACCACCAAACTCTTTAACTGCATTTGCTTGAATTGTTAAGGCTTGATTCATTATTTTTGTAACCTCTTCTGGCTCTAGTCTTTCTGACAAAGAAGTAAAGCCACGCACATCAGTAAATAAAAAGGTGCAATACTTTCTCTCACCGCCTAATTTTAGTAATCCAGGACTTTCTTGTAGTTGCTTAACTTGTCTAGGATCTAGGTAATGTTCAAATTGTTTTTTAATTTGTTGCCTTAGTTTGTATTGTTCTCTAAAGCGTAAGTAAAAAGCAATTGCGCTGGTTATGAATTGTGAGATCAGAGTCCACGAAACATCTACCAGTAGACCTTTTTGAATCATTGCATAGCCACCAGATGCCACAGAAAGCATTAGAAGAACGCCTATACCTAAACCCCAAGCAACCCCAAAAGAAGTCAATACTAGCCACGACAGAGCCACAAAAAACGCAAATATGGCTATTTCTAAGCCAAAACTCCAGTCTGGGACACTTGGAGAGTCAGGAATTAAGATTGATTCTGCAAGAGCAGTTTGTATTTTATGTGGCTCTACAAGTCCAGCAGGAGTTGCAATTTGCGGCATTACTCCTGCTGCGGTAAAACCAACAAAAACATATCTGCCCTTAACGTCCATTTCTTGTAGTGTTGTTTGTTTGGTATCAACCCAAGATATCCATTTACGTCCAAGACTGTCTGTTTTTACAGGAGCTAATCCTTGCACAGTAATCTCCTCTATACCTAAATCGCTTGTCTTTATAATATAAGTGCTGTTGCCTGCTAATACCTTCATAACCTCTGTGCCATAAGCAGACACAAAACCATCTGGTGTTTGTAGTAAAAGCGGTATTCGTCTTACCAGGTTATCTACTTCGACAGGCGCTACAGCTATGCCTTGATTAGCACAAGCTGCAAGCTTATCTATATTTTGTACAACTCCTGTAGACTGTATGCCAGCTTTAGAATTGTTGCCTAACACTACTGTGCCTGACGTTAAAGGGTAATTGCCACTGCCATCTTCAAACATACCTAAAACAGAACCGCCATAACACAGAGCTTCAGCAAAAACTGTATCACCGCCTAGCCTATCTTCTTGAGGAAAGGCAAGCACCCATCCAACACCTAAAGCACCTTTTTGTAATAACTCTATATGTATCTCTGCAAGTCTTTGTCTTGGTAGCGGATAGCCACCCTCTCTTGCTACATCTTCCTCTGTAATATTAAGAATTGTAAAAAAACCAGATTCTTCATATTCTTTTACAAAAGCATCAAAAGTTCTAAGCTTTATCACCTCAACAAAAGTCCATTGAAAAACTAAAGGTATTGCAAGCATTGGTAGAATTAAGAATATTAATTTTTTCATATTAGTTTTCTTGTTTTATTCTTATAACACTACTGCTGCCACCGTTGATTTTAATAGTCCTTGACACGCCATCTTGTATGATTATAACTGTATAGCTATCGCCAGAGTCTATATCTACTCTTGCTGTGTTGTTTACGCTTCTAAGTATTGTTAGTTTTTCACCAGTGATAAATGTTGTTATTTGTGTATCTAAATCTTGACCAAACTTAGTCCCTGACAAAGCAATTGAAGTCACATCAGATTGCAATTGATCTTGCTCCTCTCTTATCTCTAATTCATCAAGTATATCTAGCAAATCTTCTAAAAAATTAACATCTAGGTAATTTATGTCTAACTCGGTAAATTCTAAATCAGACTCATTATCTAATAGATCCTCTTCTAAATAATCAATATCAAGATCATTAAAATCTAAAATACTTTTATTTTGGGTTGTAATCTGCTCTTGCTCTACCACCTTCTCTACTGGTGGTGAAACTATAAGAATATTGTCTATAAGATCTAATGATAAGTCTAAGATCACAGGCTTGCTTGGTGCGTTTTCAAAAACAGAAACCGTAGTAGCTTCGAAAGGTTTATTAAGTATGACACTTCCTGTTGCTGTTATTACCTCTATTTCTCCACTAGACAAGCCATATTGATCTGGTAGGAGAATAATAAGACTCTCACCAAGCTCATTTACTGTAGCTGTAAAATCTGTACCTCTGATAGCAATATTTGCTGTTGGTGTTTTTAACGATATGTTTTGTTTATTTAACTTATTTATATTGCCAGATATAAACCTAGTTGTGCCAAGAGCAAAGGTAAGAGCCATTTTAGATTTTGCAGGATTAGGATTATAGACGTACTCATTTATAAGCAACTGACTATGCTCTGTAAGCTTTACAATAGAATCATCAAGAAAGGTAATAGCCATACGTCCATTTGATGTAATGGCTTCATCATTGCTTTGTATATCAAAATCTACAAAAGCATCAAAGGGTAAATCCCTTATTATTTTTGCGTTACCTCTTAGTTCAGAGATGTCACCAATACTAGCATCCTGTGGTTGTGCCTTGATCGTCTTGAACGACACAAATAGTGGAATTAGAAGTATTGCTAATAATTTTAAGATAATCTCTTGCAAGCGTTGATGATTGCGTAATGTCAATATCATTTGAACTTCCATCTAAATCTAAATAAAAATAGCCAGAATCAGCAGATGTTGTACCACCATATCCACTAGCAGAAAAATCTAACTCGTTTGAGCTACCATTTATATTTACATAGTTAATGGCGTTTGCATAATCTATGTCAAAATCAAGATTATTGCTATCACCTAATATAATCCAATCTAAATCTAAATAAGATGAATCCGCATTTTCTGCTACTGCTAAATCAATTTCATTGCTACCACCTGTGACATCAATATTAAGATTTACATAATCAGCAGATATAAGACCTGTGCTATTCATAAGTATGTCCATAATATTACTATCACCATCAAACTCAAAGAATCCTGTAAAGTTGTCACCATCAATAGCATCTGATCTAAAGATGTTAGAGCTACCTATTTGATTTATGTCAAGCGTCATCGACACACCATCTAAATCTAAGGCAGTCATTGTGCCTGAAACAGCAGAAGTACCACCAATTAAATTAGATGAGCCAAGTTGCTCAAGATCTATATTTGCTGAATTACCAGATTGATCTACATAAATTTCACTATCTGCTACAACAGATAACGACAAAAATAAAAGTATGTTTAATAATTTATTCATATTTCCAGTACCCTCTAGTGTACCCTATTTTTATTAACTGTAAAACTGCGCCCTCTATTGCTTTCATTAGAGCTAGTGTAGTGCTTTCATTAGAAGCAGAGCCAATCTCAACTTCTACAAGCTCTGTACCCATTTCTATAAATTTAAAAACATCTTGCGATTGTCCATAACTATAGATAGTTTTTTGTGACATAACTTCTATTAGTATCTCTCCTGTAGCAACAGATACCATACGCAGACTGACGGTTATTGAATCTTCCCTATATTGCATGCTTGAGCCTATTCCTAAATATCTAGCTCCAACACCACCTGTAGCTAAGTTACTGTCCAGGCTAACTACAGCGCCTTCTAATAAAACACCTGCAAAAAGTAGTGGAGATAGTACATTTTCATCACTTAACTGCTCTCTGGTGCTTCTAATAAGCTGTCTTTCTTTAGTTAGATTATCAAGACCAACTCTTTCTACAACTCGAAAAAAATTACCATTAGCTGCGTGTTTAAGAGATCTTATAAGTATTGTATGTGGCGCTTGCGTAATTGCAGATGAAAACAATGCAAATTCACTATTACTTTTGCGTTGACCAGTCTGATCTGTAAATGACGTAGGATAGACAGCAACAACAGGTTTAATTGCAGGTGCTGTTATATTTAATAATTCTACCGATTGTAGATTATAGATATTAAATGTTTCTCTGCCTTCTAAGTCAAAAGTTATTGGATTTGTTTCTCTAACAATGTCAATTAGACTACAGCTAGAAACTAAAGTCACCAAGAGGTAAAGATATTTCTGTGGTTGTTCCATCATTTGTATTAAATATAGTTAAAATGATCATGCCATCTTCTATTTTGTAAGAAATAATATTGCCCTCTAACTCAAAAGTTCCTTCTGTTGATTGAGTCTCGCCAAACATGTTCTCAACGATCTGTCTGGATATTTGTGCGTAAATGCGTGATTCAAGATTTCTAATAAACCTGGCTAGAGTTGTGTTCTCTGCATCTCTCTCAAGCTCATCTTGTAAAGCTTTGATCTCTTCTTTAATTGTCATTTTCCGCATGTGTTCCTGGTTTTCAATCGTCAAGTAATGAGAGCTTGTATTAACACCAGAAAAGGATGGTGATTTAAACTTGAAGGTAATTTGGTCTGCCCTTACATTTGTAGCAACAATGCCTATAAACATGACAATTGCCCAAACAATAACAATTTTATAATGTAATGGTAATCTAATCTTTTCTTTGGTCATTTCTATTTGCTTTAGCTATTTTATTACTATCAATTAATTGTGGTACACCTAATATAGTCTTAATTAAGGTATCTTGTCTAATAATTTCATTATCAAGACTTCTTACTCTGTCGATTAAAGAAACTAATATTTTATGTTGTGAATCAAGTTTTGTGCCTAATCTTTCTTCTATTGCAGCAATCTGACTTTCTACTTTTTCATCAACAGTATCAAGTTTTGTCTCCATACCATCAACAATACGCATAATAAGTTTGTAGATAAACCACCCAAGACCAAGTGCTGCTGCAATAGGAAACCCAACTTCTTGAATAACTGTTACAGCAGACTCCATTATTTAATTAGCTTTTTTCTTTCCTGTATCTTTATCCGCTAGTTTTTTTTCTAGTTCTGCATGTGCTACAGTCAAGACTCTTAATGCGTGTCGCAATTCGGAGTTTTCTTGCAAAGCTAATTGATAGACACCCTCTAAATTAATTTCTTTTTCCATATTAACTCCACACAGCTGTTGCAACTGTTTGCACTAGCGCATCTTCACTAGTCATATCGGTAGCAGAGCCACCATCCTCAACAAACTTAGTAAAGTGCTTGACCTGAGAGTTTATAGTGCCATCAAGACCTGCATCTGCGCCTGTACCAGATAGTGTATTGTTATATACGACCATCAATGTTGGGTGTTTTGCATTTGCTGTATCATCGGCAGAACTATCTGCTAATGGGTAAACTTCAATCCTTTGAACTGAAACTGTATTACTTATTGCCATTTATATCTCCTTTAAAAAAAATATTATTATACACCACCACCACTACCGCTGCCGTGATTTGCTTGTAAATCAAGCAATCTGCCAGAGGAATCAACAGAGGTTGTTGATGTTGGAAAAAATAGATTATCACTACCAACGGTAAATCTAACTCTAAAATTGAATACAACTTGATTTGTAGCTCTTACTCTTGCTGTAGGGTTGCTTGAATTAGCTACCGCTTCCCAAGCAAAAGTAACAGCAGATCCGTTGGTCATACTAATAAAGCTGTTAAAAGTACCTGTAATGCTTGAGCCTGCGCCATTATCTACAATGGTTGCATTAGAAGTGCATTTGATTTGGAAATCTACACTATTACCTTCGCAGTTAGTGTAATTAATATAAGTTGTTTGTTGCGTAAAGCCATCGACTGAATTACCAGAGGTGCTTACAAGCTCTACTCTATTATTTGAAGTTTGTAAAGTTGCAACTACTGAACATGAGCTAGTGGGTGTAGCAGTAGCAGAGGTTGTACAGTCTTCATCACCCCATTGGGTAAAAGGTGTTGTACCACTATAGCTTCCTGCTGATACTGCTATATCAGAAGCACCTCTTAATTGTCCCATAGATATTTGTGTATCAGAGCTTGTATTTAGACCACCACCATTGAACTCTGGATGGGTATTGGTTATGGCTCTTATATCTGCATCATTTAAAGAAACTGAAGTGCCAGAAGATCCACCAACAAAAGTATGCACATCATTTATGCTTAAATTAGTTACATTTAAAAAATTAGGAACTGCCATCTAGCTTTGCCTTAAGTTTATCTATTTGTTGTTGTTGATCTTTAATAGCTTCTATTAGATAGCCAACCAAGTTGCCATAAGCTACAGATTTAGTGCCTTGCTCATCGTCTGCTGTTAAGACTAGCTCTGGTGCGATCTTTTCTATTTCTTGAGCAATGACACCACTTCCCTCTCTGCCATCCTTAGTAAAGCTCACACCTCGCATTTGTAGAGCTTTTTTACCATCTAAGGTTTGTATATTTTCTTTTAATCTTTCATCTGAAAATGCTGTTACATTACCTGCAAAGGTGGCATCTCCTGAAGTATTAATAGTTAATGGATATGAACTTCCTGTGACATTTCTAACAGCAAATGATCCGCTATATGAGCCTATTTGCCAATGTTGATTTGATGAATCATCTTCTCTTAGATTAAAAGCAGGGGAATTACCAAAACTTCTTATTTGTCCATTTACATCTAATATATAAGTAGAAGATGGACTAGTGTGACCGATGGCTATAGAGCCATTAGATGCAATACGCATCCTTTCTGAGCCATTAACAGTTGCAGCTAAATGTGAACTTCCTGCATTAATACTTATGCTTGATCCTGAATAAGCTGTTATAGCATCAGTAAATAAAGTACCACTTTGAACGTAAGTGTTACCCACAACATGCAATGGTGCTGAAGGACTTGTAGTTCCTATACCAACTGCATCGCAACTGAAGGTAACATTGTCTTCAGCAGATATTGCCATATCACCTGTGTTGTGATTATATCTAAAACCTGCTGCTGAACTGCTTGAAGTATCACCAAAAAATATAGTTCCTGTTCCTGAATCACTATCTTGCGATATTGTCATGCCCACAGCAGTACCACTTCCTTTTATTACAAAATCATCTGCTGCTGCATTAGCTGATGCTACAGTAGTTGTGCCTAAAATAACATTTCCTGAAGAATCAATACGCATTCTTTCTGTATTTGCTGTGGAAAAACGCATATATCTGTTAGCATCTTCTTGAATAAAATGCATATTTCCATCTGTTTGTATCTGCCCTTCAGCAGTACCTGTATTTCTTAGAAGTAATCCACGTGAAGTATTTGCTGTGCCATCAAGTCTTATTTGTAAACCATCACCTTGAACTGATAAAACAGATGCAGGACTTGAAGTTCCCAGACCTAAGTTTCCTGAAGAATCAATACGCATCCTTTCTGTTGCTGCTGTTCCAAAAGTCATATAATCAGTTCCACCTGAATTATGGGCATAAACTATTGAGCCAACACCACTTGCACTATCATCACTAAACATTAATTTTGATTGTGCTCCAGAAGCAGCAGGTGCAGTTAATTCTAAAATAGCATCACTACCACCATCTGTTTCTACTTTTATTTTTGCATCTGCACCAGAAGCAGCACAATGAAGTAGTGAAGAAGGACTTGCAGTTCCAATTCCAACTCGCCCTGAAGTATCAATCGTCATTCTCTCAGAGCCATTTACAAAAAAGTCTAATGTTTCCGCAGACCCAGTACCACCACCTGAGCCTGCACTAATTCTTAGATTTCTTTCAGTAGATTCTAAGATTACCCTTCCATTTGCTGAGTCTTGTGTCAGCTTTGCTTGATTACCAGTCTGCCCTGTGTGTTTAATTATCAACCCTCTAGTAGATGCGTTTGCACCACCTTCTATTGTTAGATCATCTGTGTTTACTTGTATAGCACCACTAGAGATAGTTGAGTTAAAAGTTGCCGCACCTGCTGCTGACATATCAAGGGTGAGGGCAGTTATTTCACTACCACCATCATTACCTAAAAACTTTAAATCATCGTCTGAGCCTTCAGATTTAATAATAAAATTACCTGAAACATTTTTTAAACGACCTATAGAGCTTCCAGCATCTTTGAATACTACATCTCCACCATCAGCATCAAGTGAAATGTCTCCACCAACATCTACAGTTAAATCACCTGTATCATTTCTAAAAGTTCCATTAGAGCCATCATGCAGTATTCTCATGTCAAGATCAGCACCAATAAAAATTGTTCCACTATCTTGATTAAGAACTAAATTGCCAGTTGATGTAATTGTTCCTACATCTAAACTTCCTGAAACTGTTGTATTAGAGCCAAGAGTGATTGCTGAACCTGTATCGGTTATATTTGAATCATCTAATATTGTTCCGTTAAATTTGACAACTTTGTTTGTAACTATGTTTGTAACACCTAAACTTCCTGCAACTTTTATTGGATGAGAAAAATCAAACTCATCATTGGTTGCATCCCAAAGAATAGTTGCATTTGTTGAAGCATCTACTGCATCTTGGATAGTTATACCTGCTCCGTCTGCATTACCAGAAGAATCGCCTGTTGAATAGTTTAGGGTTATGTTTTTGTCTTTTACTTCTAAATTTGTCGTGTCAATGGTTGTGGTTGTGCCTTGAACCGTAAGATCGCCACCCACTGTAAGGTTGTTTGAGAATGTATGATTGCCTGTAATGGTTGAATCTAAATTAAGGGTAACACTTCCAGTAGAACCACCACCATTAAGATTAGTGCCTGCTACTACCTCTGTTATGTCTCCTGTTGCAACAGCAGATCCGTTAAATTGCAAAGCTCCATTTAACAAATAAAGACTGTTTGTTTGTGCAGTGCCGCTTGGTGCTGAAGTAAGATTTGACAAAGTTATTGAGCCTTCTTTATTTACTATAGTCTCTTTCTGACTATTGCCTGCTGCTGTAGAATAAAAAGTAAAATCAGCGCCATCGACACTAAATGCTTCAAAACCTATACCAGATCCACCTGTTGATATTGCTAAGTATTGTAATCCTGTATCTGTTACTTTAAGCTGATTTTGAGCCTGGAAGCCGATTGACATTACTCTAGTAGCTCCTGTACCTGTAACCCCAAAGGCATCATCTAAAGGCTCTCCATTAATAGTAATTACACTTGCATCTAATGTACCTGTAACAGTTGCACCTGTAACATTTAACGATGAAGCTGTTATTGCACCTGATACTGTTGCTCCTGTTGCAGTCATAACACCAGAAGAACTAACTGTAAAAGCTCCTGATCCTATGTTCATGCTTCCTGCTGTGATAGATCCCAAGTCTGCTGATATTGCAGCTAGATTAGTCACATTTATTTCATTTGCTGTGATAGCGTTTGCCTGGATATCATTAAGCTTCACAGGTTTTTGCGTTACATTAAATGTTAGTGATGCAGCTTCAGATTCAGCGCCAACACTATTAATTGAAGATATAGAAGCGACATAGCCATTAGCAACTGCTATAAAATCAAGATCAATAAAATCATCACTTACTATTCTGTTATGTATTTCTTGTCCAGAAGAGTTTTTAATAATTACTCTAAATTCTTTTGCTGGGTAGTTTGTTGCAGCAGTCCAGGTTAAAAAAGCTCTTCTTGTAGACGTTGCATCGGTAAAAGTTAAATTAGTTGGTGGACTAACCTCTGTACCTGTTGGAGTATCTGGATCTTCACCTACTGTTTCTGCTGGCGGTGTAGCTGACCAAGTATAAAAATCAAAATATTCTATAGCTTGTATGCCTACTAATCCATTGTCTAATAAGTTGACTGTTTCTACTCTGTATGCAGCGCTTGACAGATTATAAGGACTATAAGTAACACTAACGACATCACCTGCTGTGAGATCTAATAATCTTGGCGTACCAATAAAGCTAATAGTTTTTTGTCTCCTACTTCTTTCAAGAATGGCTTTACCCATATTGAAAGCATTATATGGATTGGTTATATACTGGAACTCTGCTGTAGTTTCTAGTTCTTCACCACCATCATCATTTTTATAAGTTGAAGTGCTGTTGTTATGAAATACAGTTTTTGTATCTGATTCATATTTTTTTTGTGCATTATAGAATTCAACTACAACTTTATTAAGCTTATCGGCTTTGTCCTCATAACGGATGCTAATGCCTTCATCTATTATGTGATCATCAGTAATGCTAAAAGATGAAGAGCCAGTATCTTCAACTAGAACACTATATTTACCATCAACATAATTTAAAAAACCACGCATGTTAGATAATAAATCTCTAGCATTATCTAACACAGTCTCATTAGTATCTAAAATACCATCACACTGTAATCTTCTTGTTTGCGCTAATATTGAGCCAGACTCATCTGCATACATAAATTTACCAACCGCACTACCACCGCCATTACCAGTATCAGAACTACTAGCTAGCACAGTGTCTAAATTTAAGTCTGTTGCTTCAACGGTAAAAGTATTTGCATCTACCACAGTTGCAATCGTATAGCCTTTATTTAAGACTGTTGCTGTAATGTTGCCACCAAGACTTACTGCGCCAGTAAAAAGCACTCTGTCGTTTGCAGATGCTCCATGTGATGTGCAAGTTACAGTAAGCGTTGCGTCACCGTTAGTAGCAGAAAAAGTTACACTTTTAGATACTTTTGCAGGCGGTGTTGTGCCTGTATAAATTCTGTAATTAGTAGATTCTGTATGTGGTTTAAATCTTTGGACATCTACAACATCATCTTGATTTATTATGACTGTACCACCACTATCTTTAACACTTAATAATTCACCGCCTTTTATCTTTTTCCAGGTAGCTTCATTAACAGTTATAAAATTATCTTCAACGTCTGCNGAAAAAGTAGCAGAAGAATATGATCCACTNTAATCAGGTACATCAACAACTGTATCTGCTGTATTAGCTGCTGTTTGNAAAGATTGTAANTCTATTAANGANGNTGCTAAACCNTTNCCATAATCTTGATGCATATAATCAAGAAGAGTTAAAGCTGCATTGTTTGACCACTCATAAGTAGTAGNATCAGCTATTCTGTGTGAGCCTGAGCCACCAGATATAGANCCATCAAGTCTTGGATCATANAGTTTTTTACCTTTNACAACTACTGTCAATTCAGGTACAGAAGTAAACATACCNTTCTCGTCATANTGANANGATGCANNAATGTAAGCAATGCCACGAAGCCTNTGATTAGAAGTAAATTTTGATGATTGTGANGCNNNAAGCATAGGATCNNCAGNTTGATCATCTGCTCCGTGATGAGCATTAAAAACCATTCTGTAAATCTTTGCAGGATCATCACCAGATCTGCCATCACCTCTAAAACTACCTGAAGAAGTACCTATCTGGCTTACAGTATTTAGTGATCCTGCGCCACTAGATATTTTGTCTGAGCCTGTATAGTAACCATCTCTAAAAACCTTAGTGTCTGATAATGGCACGCCATTAATTTCTATAGTATCTAACTCAATAGATTCTACTTCACCCAAGCACAGTCCATAAATAATAAATAGTTCTTTAGAATTACCAGAGTCAGTGTCCATGTATAGAAGGGTAGAGCCGACTCTTCTTCTNCCATAAATAATTGGAATTTTGCCACCCTGACCTGTTTTGGTAGCTAATATATCTTGTCCTTGATCTTGTAGTTTCTTTGCTGTTNTANANTTTTTNANNCCNACAATTGCAGTAATAACTATTAATGCGTTTTGCAAAAATGTAAAAATACCCATTAGCTACCCCATCTTATGTCTGATTTTGTAACGTGTGCATATTCTAGACCGACATCATTAGCAAAAGCTAATTGCTGTGATTCATCGGTAAAGTGTCTTCCTTTTTTAAGATTCCAGTTTGACCAATGATTTGAACAAGTTAAGGTAATTTTAGAATCTGTTTTGCTTTCATTAACTTCTACATTTTTAATATTGCCAGAAAAATAAGTAAATGCATCTATAAAAGCATTATTAGAATCAAAAAAGCCAAGATAAATATTTACAGTATTGTCTATATAGTTTTGGTCATCGAATACAGATATAAGTGTTGAATTGATATTAGATAGCTCTATGTTTGTTTCTTCTACCTTAAGCTCTCCTGTCTCTGGTGTTGTACTAACAGATATTATTTCACCAGAAGAAGTATAAGTATTAGAATCATAAGTTACATTAAACTGATTATCAGTTAATCGAAAAACTGTTGATGTATTTATTTCAAGTAAAAAGCAAAAGGTATTAGTTGGATTTGCTAGTTGCGTTAATAAAGATGAACTTAAGTTTCTTGACATTACTCAATGCACTCACGCAAGGTAAAACTGATTGAAAATAAACCTGATGTATTTGTTGAATACAGTACATCACTATCTAGATATACTTTTAAATTTGGTTGATCTACTGTTACAGCTTCACTGTCAGCAAGTGTAGCTATTATGCTTGGTGATATTGTTGCAGTTCCATTACCACTTCCATCTGAATCTAAATCAGATTCTAGCATATAAACTTTATCGTGATTTGCAAANTTAATAATATCACCTGCTTTTAAAACATCTGTNGTTGAATTATCAAAGCCTGATAATGCAATAGTATTATCACCAACGCTATGCGATCCATTAACAACTATATCAGTTTGTGATCTGTTAGCACCTCTGTTTGTAATTGGATATTGAAAATCAAATTTATCAAAAGAGTTTTGCTGNTTTTTAAGAAAAGCAAAAACATCCATTGCATNATCNTTTGATAAAGNTGGNAAAGTTACATCCAAAGTAAAGTATTGNGCNCCATATTTTCTAGTTACTCTCTTACCTGAAACTGANTGATTNATTAGATTTGGTCTATTGTCCTGTAATTNAAANCTGCTTGGTTTTATTGTTGTTGGAAAAGTACCTGACATTATGCTATTCCCATTTTACCTCTTGAGTTATAAGCTTGATTGATCATGCTTACAATCATGTTTTTTCTACTAGCAAGCAATTCATCGAAGCCTGCCGCATCTACAGTAGTAATGTTAAAGTTAACAGTAGCACCCANGCCTTGTCCTTTTGTGTGATCTATAACTGTTTCGTTTGGATGTAATATTGCTGGGAAACCACCACGTCCATCAATCCCACCTGCTCTAACACCCATGCCTGTATAGCCACCACCCTCATAACCAACATTACCAAGATTTAATAATTGTCCTGGCTTTGCTGTTGCTCCAAAAGCAAAAGCATCTATTGAGCTTTTAATCATGCCTACTGCTTTTTGTACAATAAGCAGTTGCACTAATTCAGCAACTATAGCTCTTATTATTGAGGTTGCTAAATTTTTAAAATTACCAAACCCTTCACTTGCAATATCAAAAAAGTCAGTAAATGCATTAGTAAGCTTACCTTCAATAGTTTCACCAAAAGTTTTAACAACTTGTATTGNNTTNGTTGTAGACTTTTCTATAATTTTATTATATTCACTTAAGAAGTTACTCATTGATTCTGGAGTTTGATCAATAGATTCATTTAACTTAATTTGTTCAATCTGCAATTCTTCAATGGTGTCTGTAGTCACGTTAATCATGCNTATAATTTTTGCATATTTTTTACTTGCAGGATCAAGTCCATCAAGCTGCTCTATTAATTTTTGCTGTGTGTCGAATAAATCTGCAATTCTTTCGTCTATACTACCTACTTCTTTTTCTGTCATTTTTAAAAGAGCAACTAATGATGCAAGACCTGTTGCAAAAGTAGTCAATGGATTTGCTCTTACAGCTACGCCTAAAGCCACAACTCCTGATACAAGTTTTGGTATTGCGCTTACAGCTAATGCTGTTGCAGGTATTAATAAAAGCTCCATATTTTTTGCTAACATGCCAATAGCTGACGCAGTAGTACCAAAAACTCCAGTAGCTTTTTCAAATTCACCTATTAAAGTTGTAAATTGTGTTTTAAGTAAAGAAATTGACTGCCCTATAGTCATATTCATGTCTGCAATAGTTTTATTAGTTTCATCAGTTGCAGATATTAAGGTTGGCAATATATTTTCCGCAGTGATTTTACCTGCTGCTCCCATTTCTCTTAATTGCCCTGTTGATACACCAAGACCTTTTGCAAGTAATTCTGCTAAAGCAGAGTTTTGCTCCATGACGGAATTAAGCTCGTCACCACGCAACGTACCAGAAGCTAAACCTTGAGCTAACTGTCTTGAAGCATTTGCAGCTTCTATTGCAGAAGCACCAGAAATAATGAAGGTGTTTGCGACTGTTTGTGTCGCATCGGCTACTTCTTGTTGGGACAAACCCATTTCTTTAGTAGCAAAAGTTATTTTTGCAAACAAATCACCTACAGCACTAAAATCTGATCTAGACTCAATTGCAATTCTTTTCATGTGTGCCATTGCATCTGCTGTGTCCGTAGCGTTGCCAGTTAAAGCACCCATTCTGTTTTGTAGGTTTACAAAGGTGTCTCCTGCTGTTACCAATTCTCTTACAGAAAAAGCTGCAATAATTTGATTACGAAGATTGTTTATAGCATGGCTTGATGATCTTGCATCTTTTCTAAATTGATTAAACATTTTAGAAGTTCGGTTGTCACCAAACATTCTTATATGTATATCTGACCTAGCCATTATTGAATTTCCTAAATTTTATTTTTTTGTTCACTTAGTTGCTTTTCCCTTTCTTCGTTCTGTATCTCAAGATAAGCCATCCACCCATGAAATTCCTCTAAAGTCATTTCTTCTATTTCAGCTAGAGTTTTGTGTAATTTTTCAGCTAAAACAAATTTTATTTGTAGTTGCCTATCTTCAATTACTTTTTTTTAATTTCTTCCTGGTCTATGTTACCCATAATTTCGGAAGCAACTCTTATTAAAACGCTTCTATCAACTCTATCTAGAAAAGCGCTTCTATCAGCAATGTTAAATAACTTTTCTCCATCTGCATCTAAAGCCTTGTAAATTAATACATAAGCAAGCAATTGTATTTCATCATCCTTTGCTAGCTTCATAAATTTAGAAGTCTCTGAAAGGGTAATTGGTTTACAGTAAATCTTTAACGGATTATCTGCATCCTCTCCCCATTCAGGGACTTCTATAATTTTTGTATCTATGCTATCAAAATGCCTTGTTGCGTTATCTATTGCTGACATAATTAATAAGTGCCTGTTGTTAAGCCACCAGTACCTTGTACACTAATAGATGANTCNACAAGACCATCNTGTGTAGCAGNAACAGTTTTACCTGTAACAATTGCTGTACCAGTCAATTTAACAGCACCACTTCCTGTTCCTTCAGGAGCAAAGTTAAGTGTCACAGATGAGCCAACAGATAAAGCTGTCTGCCCGTTTGTATCGGTATCATCGTAAAGCACATCAACCGATCCACTAAAGTCTTTTATAGAAGCTAAGTAGCTTTTTGCTGCATCACCCATAGATGTATCTTCAACTACGTCAATATTTTCATCAATATTGTAACTTCTAATTTCAGCGATAGCGTTTGATCCAACCTGAACAGTGCCACCCTTGCCTAAAAAAGTTGCCATAATTATTCCTCGTTTTTAGTTTTAGAAGAAGATTTAACTTTATCTTTCGATGGGGTTGCTTCTTCTTTCCAACCCTTACTTTTTAAATACTCAACACTATCAGGTTGTGCATCTATAATAGTTTTGCCATTTGGACTAACTAATTTCATAATTTTCCTCGCTAAACTGCCACATCAGGATTTGTTTCCTTGATATGGTAAGTTGTTAAAAATGTCAAAGTTGCATAACCAACAGGACTTTCACCCTCTGCATTAAACTCTATTTCTGTTGACTCTATGTAAACATCTTTAGCCAAGTTATTTAGAGTAGTATCAGCAGCTATAGCTTCTTCAACTTCCTTGCATATTGTATCAATAGTATCATCAAAATTAGAATTTGCCTTTGCATAACACTCAACAATTAAAGATAATTCACGTTCTGTTACTCTATCAGTGTGCATTACCAAAGGCTCTGAAGTTTCTGATTTTGAATAAATGATTAATGCAGGTAGTTCACTATCTTGCAAAGCATAAACTCTGCTTTCAAAGACTCTAGAAGCTGTAGTAGTAAGACCTGTTAAAACAGTACCTACTCTCTCACGAATTTGCTGGCGCACATGATTTGCCATTACTGCTCCTGGAGAATAAGTTGCGTTATTCCAGTATTGTCAGGTTGCACATTTATAACTTTATAGGTAGCACTTGCCTTGATGGTAGTGCCATCAAGATTTTTATATGCAGGAGCAACTATACTATCACCATGAGCAACACTAGGTACATCAGTTGTTTTGCAAAATGCTATTGGTTGAAAACCCTCAACATCTACAGTACCAACATCAATACCAAAATATTCTTGCTCCAAGACAATATTGATAGATGATCCAGAGCCACCTTGAGGAGTATAAGTCACAGTCATACCATGACCTAAATCTGCATCTAAATAGCCATTAAAATCTCTATCAAACTCAAGAGCCATTACTTCTTAGTTCTTTTCTTTGGCTTTGGAGCATCAGACTCTTTAAGTCCTACGCTTCTATTGGTTTCTTTTTTAGCTTTGCCCTTGTACTCTTCAGCTTTGCCATAGCCAACTAAAGATCTACCTTCATCTACTGGTAGTTCAACAACATCGCCTGCTTTAACCTTTTCTTTGTTTGCAACTGTGTCAGTTAATATTAAATATTTCATAAATTCACCTTTTTTAAGTTGGGTGGCAATAGCGCCACCCATTTTTTCAGTCGTTAAAACCACTCAATTATGAAGCAGCGCAGAAAGACACAGCATGTCTTACAGCTACATCAACTGATTGTAAAGCAACAATTCTGACTGTTCCTGAACTTGAAGCAGTATAAGGGTCAACTACAACATCTAACCCCCCAAACATACCAACAAGTAAGTCACTAAAGTTACCAAACACATAATTATTAGCAGTTAACTGTGGAGATACAACTGCTTTATAGCCATTGATCTCGTCATTAACAGCAACAAATTGTGCTGTATTGGTTGCTTTTTCAGTAGTTTTCAATGTGCCATAGTTAGTTGGATGCACTATGTAAGCTAAATCGCCTACTAATGCGTTATCCACTCTGACAGCAGATTCCATGCTCACCATCTCAGCGAAGGTGGGCGCAGCAGCACTTGAAAGTGATACTGTGTTAATTCCTGAAGTGTTAGTAATACCTGTTGGATTACCTGAACTTCCTGATCCTTCTAATGCAGCATCATCAATAGCAATAGCCATTGAAGCAGCTAGATCGTTTCTAACAAGATTTTCTACGTCCAAAGATGATTGAATCATAAGTTGTCTTGTAATGTCTGTAAACGCACCTAATGACTTAGGAGACATACTTACATTACCGATTGTCAATTCAGATTCACCAGCAGCGCCACCTTCTGAACTAATAAAAGCAGCAGATGCAGCAGCAGTTTTCTTTGGTATCTTAACATCGCCTGTAAGACCGTTTAGCATAGTTGCTAGTGGCATAACAGCAGAGTTATTTCTTAGAACATCGATAAAGTCACCTGCTCTGTAATCTTGACCGATTAGGTCTCCATCACTTCCAGCAGATAAATCTCTTTGATTCCAATTTCTTAAAACTTCATCTGGCAACATAATACCTTGAGCAGTTTGACCATACTCTCTTTGTGCTGCTTCTGAAGCTTCAAATTCAAACTTAGCATTTTCTTGAGCTTTCCTATCTGTAGGATTAGCCATCGCATTGATAGCTCTCATTATGCTAAATCTTTTAGTTTCTTTCTCTGTAAGACCAATATCTTTAGGAGTTTCTAAAGGCACGTCATTAGATATGTTGTCTAATAATAAACCTCTAAATTCTTCTATAGATTTGCCTTCAGATATAGCTTCATGTGCTAAATCTCTTTTATTGTGCTTAACAGCTAAATCAAGAATCTCTTTTGAGTTTCTTGCAAATTCTTTTTTAGCAGCTTCAGCACTTTCTGATCTAACATCATCAAGATTAATTTCTTTCTTTTCTTCTGACATTATTTCTATCCTTGCTTTTTCAGCAATTTCTTTTGAACGTCCAACTCCGACTTTACGACTAGCATCTGCTGGTACAGCAACAGAGGAAACCTCTAATGGTGTCCAGCTTGCTCTATAGTAGTTTTCGTCTTTATCTTTCATTCTAGTTAATTTATCCACTCGATAGCCTACGCTTATATTCATGCGTATACCATCAAGCACATCTCTAAATACTTCTTCAGCAAGATCAGATCGACCAAATCTGACCACAGCAACAGTTCTTTGCGCTGCCTGATCAAGTTTAAATTCTTCGACAACACCAATTACCTGATCCATTTTATGATCCAGGAGTAATGGGGCGCGTCCAGACTTCATAAACTCCATGTTTATTTCGTCTGTAGAATGTCCTAGAACTTCCATTCCAAAACTTCTTTCAACTGGCTCTTCACTAGAAACACCAATTCTTACACGTCTATTTTCTTCATCGACAAATTCTGATCTTGATAGATCAATAGTTCTGTATTCAACCTTGAGGTCAACTACTTTCCTATCTTCATCTTCATCGTGATATGGACGTGCTTCTTCAGTCATTTCCATTTCTTCGCCTTCTTGTTCATCCTCATGGTGCTTTGCAAACTCGACAACAACNTTGTCNTCTGTTTCCGCAACATTGAGGATATGTCTATCGTCTTTATCCATAATAGATTTCTCCTCTTTATTTTTACTTGATAAAGGATGTGATGCAGGAAGCAAATCNGTATCATGCTTNCCTGACTTAAATCTGCCTGTTCTTAGAACACGCAAAAAATTATTTACTCTTGCCATCGCCCATTGCTCTTTTGAAGAAACATTAGGTCTGACACTTCCAGGATTAGTGTTGTAAGCACCAATTCCTCTGTTATAAACTTTTTGTAATGTTGCATAACTTGTTTTTTTAGATGGGTTATCGCCAACTTCTTTATTATGCTCTCTTGCTTTTTCTCTCAAGGTTTCTTCTGTTCCTCTAAGCATCATTTCTTCTTTATATTCTCTATCATCGTCCATTTGCTTCACTAATCTCTTTGACCAACTAAAACCAGCATCTCCACCCCATAACGCCCATGCTATCCTACCGTTAGAAGGGTAGCCATCTTCACCAGGTCTAAAACCTTCTGCTTGTTTATCTACCTCATGTCTTGAGAAAAAACTGTACATTCTTTTAACTGTATCATCAGATAAGTTCTCACCATTTACAATTTGTCTTGCAATAGTAGCTCCAACCCTAGTGCCACCTCTGCCAAATTCAGCACGCCAATCTATACCCTTTTGTGCTTCGGCTTTCATGCCCTCATTTGGTCTAGGCATCTTCATCTTCTCCACCTAGTATTTTTGCTTCAACTGGTAGTTTAGTACCAAAGGGTTGATACGCTAACTCTATGTCATATTGTTTTGCTAGCTCTAGTTCTTTTTGATGTTGTTCAAAAAGCTCTTCTACATCTCTACCAAAGGTAGATGTAATATCACTATAAGTTATTGTGCCATTTTGCAATCCGATTACATTTGCTTGCATTTCTTTCAATGGATCAATGTGTGCAAAAGATCTAGGTATATAAGTTATACCTCTAGCAAACTTGTCAAACTTACCAATTGGTAAATTTATATAACCTGTTGATATTGTCATTTCAAGCCAAGCCTTGAATATAGGATCAACAAAATGCTCAATCACAAATTGCTGCATAATTTGATAGTTGCTTCTATCTTCTAAAGCACCTTGTCTAATGCTTGAATAATTAACAGATGTTAAGTCGTTACTTAAGCTGTGATAAGAAATGTTTAGACCACTTGCAATACTACGCAGTACACTTGTTGTAAATGATTCAAAAGCAGAATTAGGGTGTGATGGATCAAAAGCTTTAAAATCCATACCTGCTGGCAACTGTTCAAATACACCTGCTTGAGCAGTCATAGTAGGATTAAAATTGTCCTCATATTCTCCATCGCCAACGTAGCCATCTCCGTCTGGAGAAATGAAGAAGCCTTGCTTAGATGCTCCTACCCTTGCAGCAACAATCTCAGCTTCAAGATAAGCGTTTAATTGCTTTACATTGCCCATCACAGGTGCAATAAAAGATACACCTCTTGTTTGCTCTGCTCTGTTTGGTAAATATGCGTGTATTATTTCATCTGCTGGCACTCTTATATGTTCTTGAGCAGGTTTTGGATAGGTGTTGCTATATGGGTGTTTTTTAAATAAATGATAAGCAATAGGTTTATCATTTCTGTCAACTTCAACACCCATCTTAATACTTCTGCCATTTGGCAAAGTGCTGTCATTTTTTTGCTCGTCTAGATGATCTGCTTCTAAAAATTGTATTTGAAAGCCAAAAGGAGAATCAGAAGTTTTGACTTTGCGGACTAACACTTCTCCATCTCTTAANAAAGTTTCTATAAATATTTTTTGACAATCTAAAAATGTTAGCCTGCCATTAAGAGTACAGTTNCCAAGCTGTGACCACTCTTTCCAACTTCTTTCAATCAGCAGGTTAGCTCCAATGTCCAACGATCTATCATCATTGTACGATTTGGAGCTTACTCTTACGCCTTGCTTGCCAATGACATTAGATACCATTAAATTTAGGTATCTTGAGATATATGCGTCATTCCTCGCTAACTCTCGACCTCTATCTCTTAAGATTCTAAGGTTGTCTTTGACTTCTGCATCNGCACTTGTAGANNTTGTTAAAAAGTCTGCAAATAATCTCCCTGTATTTGCACCTTGATAACTTCTTTTNAAAGTTCTTTTCTTAACTTTCTTTTTGTTATTNCCTAATAAATTATCGTACCAAGCCATTATGTNTAATCTGTTGGGTTAATTGATGTATTTGANCCAAACTTTACTTTTATAGTATTGCCTGATCCTTGTTTATTTCTAATTCTAGCTAATTTAATTTCTTTTANATATTCAGCTTTGTANCTATCTCTNAGNTCCATTAANTCAGGTATTGGAGTTCNTGANAGTGATCTNCCTGCAATNGACATAGATGCTTGATCAATTGTTGCTCTNCCCTCTAANACGCTTTCTATTGCGTCAAGCACTTTCTTTGCATGACTTCTAAGATCAGCGTTTGTGTNAGCAAGNTTGGTGGTAATCTCTGTTCTACCAGAATCTACCATGATTCGTTGAGAATCAGAAGCTCTTGTTATATAAGCTTCCCAAATATAATCNCCTGGAGTGTAGCTTGCTGTAGTTGCTGAATTAACCTCTATGTANTANGTNCTATCGGCTTCTGTTGCAGTNATTGTAAACTTCTTACTTCCGCCACCACCAATATCAGAATGAAATTCATAGGTAAGAGCAAANGAGCCTACNGCATAATCATTAGCAAGATCATCTCTTCGCCANGTAAATCGATCACCAGCAACAAGTTTTGCAGGNTCNGCAGTTGGNTAATTTGTTCTNTCGAATCTATTGCTCAACAATAATCCTCATAAATGTTATAGATACACCTACATATAACACTATAAACCATTTTGTTTTTGTCAATATTTACTTCCAATTTGTAGCAAAATTACCTCTTTTAGTGACAATTCTATTAGGATTTTCACGTTTTTGTGGTTTTTTTGTACCTATTGCAAGTATCTTTTCTTCAAGTACATCAAAATTTGGATTTAGTATGTAAATAGCTCCAAAATTGTAGACAAGCGTATCAAGAGCTTCATTTCTTTTGCCTATTTGCTTCCAAACTAGCTGTTTTTTACCTCTTACCCATTTAGTTATGCGTTTTTCGCTAGTAAGTTGCTTAAAATACTCTTCATCAAGATCTGAACAAAAATGCAGGGTTGAATCTTCAGGCTCGGCTGCTAATCTGTTAAATATTGCTTCTTTAGCTGTATCAACGCCTAAAGTATAAAGAACAGCTTTATTTTTACCTACATAACTAGGTCTATTTACTATTGGTTTACCTTGTACGCTTGCACCTTTAATGGCAAAGACTCTTCTAGATTGTCTTGGCTTAGTAAAAGCATACACCTGATTAGTGTGTAAGCCACCAGAGTCAACGCAAGTGCAAGAAATAGGTATTATTCTACCTGTTTCTGTCTTAAATCTTTTCTTTAAGTAAGCATCAAACTCATTCCAAACATTAAGAGCATTAGGATCACCCCATAGGATTTTGTAGTCTATAACCCAAGCTTCATAGTTTTTTCCCCATCCCACAGTCTGAATCTCGATGCGATCTTTTTGTAAATCTGCGGCACAAGTAATCGCTAAAACATCTTCTGGAATAGTGGTGTGATCATAATTTAACCTTCTTTCTAACAGGTTTTCATATTCTAAGGTTTGACCTTGCTCTTCCCAACTTTCACCAAGACTGGTATTTATAAATGTTTTAAGTGTTTCAGGGTTTTTCTTTGCTTCTAAAAATGCAGTTGCCATCTGCGCCCATGTTGACCATACACTATAAAGCTCTGATATGTGAAAGCCTGCTGTGTTTTCTGTTTCTTTGGTTGCACGCCACTCACCATGTTTAAGCATCCATTGCTTCTTTGATTCTTCTATAATTGAGCCACAATGATCGCAAGCATAAGTAGCAGTTTCAGGTTTGTTCTCTTCCCAGACTACGTTTTTCCATTTTAGAACTTGTTTTTTGTTACATTCAGGACAAGGCACATAGTAGTAGCGTTGATCGGATTCTTCAAAAGCAGATTCAATAGCAGATAAACCCTTNATNGTTGGAGTGCTACACATNAANATCTTGCGATTCCAAAAAGTTTTAGTCCTGGCTACAGCAAGTGCTATAGGTGAGCCTTCTGATCCTGCTGATAGCTCATATCTATCAACCTCATCCATTAACAATATTCTTATAGGTCTTGAAGCCAAGCCACTAGCACTATTAGATCCGACAATAGATATATGACCACCAGGAAACTTTTTGTGCATTGTAGTATTACCACTATCCCTGCTTCTTGCATCCTTAACACATCCTTTCAGCTTTTCACTATCTCTAATCATTGCAGATAATCTATCCTTACTAAACGTTTGTCCCATTTGTAAAGTAGGTTGCGTTACTAATATTGGAGAAGCATCTTGATCTATGTAATAACCTATAGCATTAAGCAATATTTCTGTTTTACCAACTTGCGATGAAGTCATTACCACAATTCTTTCTATAAAAGGATCATTAAAAGTGTCCATTATTTCTTTTTGATAAGGACATCTTGAGGTTGACCATTGACCTGATTCTGCTGATGATTCAGGCGATAGCTTTCTATATCTATCTGACCACTCTGAAACTTTTAAGTCAGGCGGTGGCTTAAACGTCTGCATCGTGTTTTTCAACACGACCTGCATATTCTGTAGGTATTCCATTTTCTGCTAGCTCATTAAGTGCATCATATACACAATCTTTAAGTAATTTTTCTGCTTCGGCATAATCTTCGGTTGCAATCATTTGATGTGCTAGTCTTGAAGGCATACCAAGTAGCTTTGCTCGTACATTCGCCACAAAATCAGTCCAGGTATCTTGCACTAATTGTGCTGGTATAAGCTTACCCTCAAGTTCTGACACTTCTAGTTCTGCTTTGTCAGCTTGCGCCTTTGTAAGCCTTGTTTTTTCTTCTGCAATGTCTCCTGTACCGCTAGTTTTGTGATAACCAGACAGTTTTCTTAGGTAACTGATGTAAGCATGTCGACAAACGTCAATATCTAGAGGTGATCGACCTCTTTTTGATGGTAAAACGCCTTTTTTTATTAATTCAGAGATACTTTTTGTTGATAAGTCCAAGTGTTCTGCTACATCTC
>FUFK010050403.1_pt1 | contig 25247 bp, 25 predicted proteins | sample 1021851 | NCBI WGS metagenome assembly FUFK01 (sample SAMEA51879418, study PRJEB19060) | metagenome | reverse complement strand
ATTAAATTCAACAGTATTGATCTCATCAATTTTAAAATTTGCCAAAATTAAATTCTTATCAACTTCTGAGAGGATCCTATTCTTTTTTAATTCAAAAAATTCAAATGGATAGGGGTTAAATGTAATTACNTTNGTTTTNAGATTCATNTTTTTTGCATTAGTTTTAATTTTTGCAATCAAAGCTGCATGACCTAAATGTAGACCGTCAAAATTTCCTATTGTCGTGGCGTAACCAGTTTTCATGATGTCAAATTTTCTCTCAAACTAAATAGATAAATTATTGCAATTGCCCACACTGATATGGCTGCAAAAGTAGTGGCTAAAGCCAATCCCACATGACCCATATCATAGACAAAAATAAACACATAATTTAGCACTAAATTTAGTATTAATGAGATTAAACCAAGAGTTAAAACAAATTTTGTTTTATTTGCTGCAAAAAAAACACTATTAAAAAATTTTGAACTTAACAAGAACGGTAAAGCATAAGCATAGGCGACAAGACTAAGTGAAGTCATCTCTACATCATTCATATTAAACTCACCTCTAAAAAATAATAATTGAATGATTTGTGCTGAGAGAAAGATATAAAAAAGACCAGATGCCAATCCCAACAAAAACGTTGATGAGAAACCTCTGATGAATACCTTCCTAAACTCTTTTTTATTTTTACTTAATAATTGCTCAGTCAGATCAGGTAATGCTACAAGAGCTATTGCAACGCCAAATAAACCCATTGGAAACTGGATTAATCTGTCTGATAAATACAACCATGTTGGACTACCAGATATAAGGAATGATGCNAAAATTGTGTCTACTAAAACATTAAGTTGGTAGACTCCAGCTGCAAGAATTGCAGGAAAAAATCTAGAAAAAAATGAATTTAGAACTTTCGTATCATATTTTTTTGTAAAAGCAGGAAAGTACCCGAGTGTGCTAGTAAAGAATAAATTTAATAAAAGCTGTATAGCCCCAGCTACTATTACTGCTGTTCCAATTACACCTAAAGAAAGCTCCTCAGAAAAACAAGCGAAAACAATTAAGGTTAAATTAAATAATATTGGAGTTGCTGCAACAACTTGAAAAGATTTCTTCGAGTTTTGCACTGCCCCTAAAAAAGCTACAAGAGAAATGAGCAATATATAAGGGAAAACATATGTTAAAAATTCCGTGGCGTCCAAAAATTTATTTTCATCTGCTTGAAATCCGGGAGCAAAAATTGAGACAAATAATGCAGGAAAAAGCTCAACAAAAACTACGAAACTTAACAAAGCAAAGAACAGCATCGTAAAAATTTGATTTAAAAAATTATTTAAGTTCTCTTTAGCTTCAATAATGCTTGGTGTTAAAGACTGAGACAAGGCTCCCTCACCAAAGAAACTTCGAAAAACATTAGGGATTTTAAAAATTACAACAAATATATCGTGGATTACATTTGCCCCAAGGATTGATGAAAATACTAAATCTCTTATATATCCAAAAATTCTGGAGATCAGTGTAAAGAAACTAAACCCAAACGAAGATTTCCAAAAATTTGAGATATTCAACTACTTTTTCTCTGAATCAAAGTCTAAAGATATGGAATTAACACAATACCTCAAACCAGTTTTATCTACTGGGCCGTCATTAAATACATGCCCTAAATGGCCCTCACAATTCGAACATAATATTTCAGTTCTAGGACGACCAAAAATAGAGTGATCATCTCGATAAATGATCGCATCTTCATTAACTGCTTCAAAAAAGCTAGGCCAACCACATCCCGCGTTATATTTTGTTTCAGATTTAAAAAGTTCTTGGCCACAGTTTTTGCATTTGTAAGTTCCATCTTCATAAAATGAATCAAATTTACCTGAAAATGCTCTTTCAGTGCCTTTATCTCTAAGAACTATTAATTCTTCTTCAGTAAGGTTGTTATTTATCTTTTTCATTGCCTTTCAGTTATATTCTAGTTTTCTTCTACAGTGAACCCAAGTAATTTTAGGTTTTCTCGATCTGCCACTTCCGAGCATCCCTTAATTGTTGCCTGTGAGTAACCGATTCTATAATTGTAATTATCTCTAACTTTTTTGAAGTCTTTGTATTTAAATACGTCTGACTTAGGATTGTATGTCTCCAACATTAAGGAAACAGGTAATCCAAATTCTTTCATATCTTCATCAAAAATATTTTTTTCAAAATTAATAATTCTGTTTTCAAGAATAGAATTTCTTTCACTAATGCCCTGTCCTAGAAAATTCATAACATTCTCATATGCCATTTTGGTCATTTGATATCGAGCAAATTGTGAATGGCCTGCTATATGAGGTGTGGCAAATAAGTTTTTGTTCAAAAAATCCTCTTTTATATTTGGCTCATTTTCAAAAACATCAGAGATCAGTCGAATGTAATTATGATTATCATCGAGTTCTACGAAATCTTTCTCAGATACTACGCCTCCCCGAGATGTATTAAGAATTATTGCTCCATCTTCACAGCTTTTGAATTTTGATGAATTAAAAAGGTTTTCTGTAAAATGCTCTGATTCTGAGGAAGTTGTGAAAGGTACATGCAAGGAGATAAAAGAATACCCTTCGACAGCATCATCGTTATTAGTGCTTGGTTTGTGAGGATCATAGGAGCTAACATTGAAGCCAAAATATTTTAAAGTCTCAAAGACACCCTTTCCAATATTGCCACAACCGATAATCAGTAACGGAGAGGTTATGTTTATTTTTTTTTCTTCTAACATTATTGCTATTACCGAAAAAACATACTCTCTAACTGCAATAGCATTAGCACCTGATGAAAAAGCATATGGAATTTTCATTTTTTCTAGGACGTCCTTATCAAAATGATCTTCGCCTGTTGAGGCAGAACAAAGAAATTTAACAGCGTGAGAGATTCTTTTTCCGTGAGTTCTATAAGTTGATCTTGTAATAACTATGGAATCCTCTTCCACTTCACTAATATCAAAATCCTGATCTGTGAAATATTCAATATCATTGAGATGATCTTGGAAAAAATGTGCTACATAAGGAATATTTTTATCAATTAGAATTTTCATTTTTTTGGCCAAACAATTGATCTAATCCATCCAAGCAAAGTATTTGCTTCCATTGTTTTTTTCTCAATTGTGAGAAGATCATCTAAATATGTTGATGATTGGCTGAATAATGATTTTCTGGTAACGAAATCCCCCTTATCGAGTTTCTTTACTTCTCTCGCAGGATTGCCAGCAAAAACAACGTTTTCAGGAACCACACCATTCACAACTGAACCAGCTCCAATAATGCTGTTCTTTCCGATACTTGATCCTTTCAAAATAATTGATTTTTCTCCTATCCAAACATTATCTTCAATAACTACCTCTTTTGGAGTTGCTACATAATCTGTTCTATCGTAGATTCCATGCCAGTCTGAGTCAGTTATAGTGACATCTGAAGCAATCATGGTTGATTCTCCGATAATAATTTTTTTTGCACTTCTAATGCTGGTCCCAGGAGATATTAATATATATTTCCCCAAATCAATTTCACCATTAATCTTATCTGTCTCCCAGGTTGATAAATCTATTCGCTTATCAGGAGCAGTAATTAAGGTTGCATAATCACCAACTGAAATATTACTTCCAAAAATTTTTAAATGCTGAGGATTAAGGATCATTACATTTTTACCAAAATATTTAAATTTAGGTTTAAGAAAATGATGGATATAAAAAGCACTAATTGAATTAAATAAATGTTTAAGCCAGAACGGTCTTTTTTCTATGTCAATGATAAAGCTCCTTTACTAATTATAAGCTAGAATAGGTCTCTGCATGATCAAGTTTAATTTAGTAAATTTCTTACTGGAAGCAAAATATTTTAAAAAACTTGGGCTACCTATTCTGGGTAGTCAGCTTGTAATGTATGCCATGACAACAACCGATTACATTATGGCAGGTTACTATTCAGCAAATGACCTAGCTGGTGTTGGTTTAGCTGCATCTATTTTTAACCCTCTGTATTTCTTAACTGCTGGGGTAATGTTTGGTATTGGGCCTATTATTGCTCAGCATTACGGAGCTAGGGAATTTGAAGAAATTAAGATTAAAACTCGAAGATTTTTGTGGGTAGCTCTATTTTTGGGTATTTTGTTTGCTTTGCTACTTTCAAATGGAAATCTAGTATTAAATGCCTTAGGTACAGAGGATAGTATTCGCTCCGTGAGTCTTGGCTATCTTACTGCTGTGTCATACGGCGCTATACCAATAGCCCTTTATCAGGCATTAAGAAATTACAGTGAGGGAATAACTCAAACTAAAATTGTCTTCATGATTGGCGGTTTAGGCTTTATGTTGAATATTCCGCTGAATTATTTCTTTATATTTTTTATGGATCTGGGTGGTATAGGTTGTGGTGTTGCAACTGCATTGGTTAGTTGGATAGGTCTTTTAGTTTTATGGTTAGCAACTCTCTTTTTAAAAAATTATAAAGATTCTTATATTTACGGAAAATTTTTATTGCCCAATATTAAAAATACCTTGGAAATATTACGAATAGGTACTCCAATAAGTTTTGGTATTTTTGTGGAATTGAGTATGTTTAGTGGTGCTGCTCTAATAATATCAATGTTTGGTTCGACATCATTGGCTGCACATACAATTGCAATAAATATTGTTGGTCTGATATTTATGTTGCCTTTATCACTCGGCTTAGCTTCTGCAATAAGAGTTGGGAATTTAATTGGTGAAAAAAATTATCCAAAGGCAAACTATGCGGCGAATTTTAGTTTAAGACTCTCTTTCTTTATAGCTATTTTAAATTTTTGCTTGTTATTAATTGCGGGTGAGCTCTTTATTGGGCTTTATACAAGCGATCAATCAGTTGTAATAAAGGCTCTTGGCCTTTTAGCTCTAGCGGCAATATTTCAAATACCTGACGCAATTGGCTTTTCAGCAATAGGGTCTTTGCGAGGNCATAAAGATACTTTTATAACAATGGTTAATCTAGTTATTTCATATTGGTTTTTTGCCCTGCCAATAGGCATCTATCTGGCATTTAATGAAATAGCAGGATTACCAAATGAGGCAGAGGGAATTTGGGTAGGAATGATAATTGGGATAACGATGAGTGCGATTCTAAATACAGGAAGACTTAAGTATAAGAAAGGGTTACTTAAGAAGCTCAGTTAATTTTGAGCCAATTAAATTTAGATCTGTAACAACAGACACACCAGCACTTTCAAGAGCCTTGAATTTGTCTTGAGCTGTGCCCTTGCCACCAGAAATAATTGCTCCTGCATGTCCCATTCTTTTGCCCTTTGGAGCAGTTACTCCTGCAATATATGAAACAACGGGTTTTGAAACATTGTCTTTAATGAATTCAGCTGCTTCTTCTTCAGCTGTCCCTCCAATTTCTCCNACCATAACNATAGATTCAGTTTGATCATCGCTTTCAAACATCCTTAAACAATCAATAAAAGATGTCCCATTAATTGGATCNCCTCCAATGCCTATACAAGTACTTTGACCAAGACCTGCAAGAGTTGTTTGATTAACCGCTTCATATGTCAAAGTACCTGATCTAGAAACAATACCAACTGATCCTTTTGTATGAATAGAAGCAGGCATTATTCCAAGCTTTGCTTCTCCTGGAGTTATAACCCCAGGACAATTAGGGCCAATAAGACGAACATTAGGATTATGATTTAAAACATTAATGACATAGATCATATCTAAGACTGGCACGCCTTCAGTAATGCAAATAATTAATTCAACCCCATTCTCCGCTGCTTCTATTATTGCCGCTTTTGCGAATCTTGCCGGTACAAATATTACTGAAGTATTTGCATTAGTTTCTGAAACTGCCTCTTTTACTGAGTTAAAAACAGGCAAGCTTAAATGTTCTTGGCCACCTTTTCCTGGTGTTACGCCTCCAACAACATTTGTTCCATATGCGATACATTGTTCGGCATGCATCGTTGCTTGTGAACCTGTAAAACCTTGAAAAATTGCTTTAGTTTTTGAACTAATTAGCACACTCATTTAACTAACTCCACAATTTTTTGAGACGCTTGAATTAACGAGTCCTCACCTATCACATTGAGTCCAGAACTGTTAAGTAATTCTTTTCCCTCATTACTCATATTTCCCTGAAGTCGAACAACTATAGGCACATTTACCTCTATTTCATTAATTGCTCCTATAATGCCCTCAGCAATCAGGTCGCATCGAACAATGCCACCAAAAATATTAACCAAAATCCCCTTAACATTATGATCAGACAATATTAGCTTTAGCGCCTCTCCAACTCTCTCTGATGTAGCCGTTCCCCCAACATCTAAAAAGTTAGCAGGTTCTCCGTTGTATAATTTAATTGTATCCATTGTGCCCATTGCCAAACCTGCACCATTCACCATGCATCCAATATTTCCGTCAAGAGATACATAACTAAGGTCATGTTGTTTTGCTTGATACTCTCTTTCATCTTCTTGGGATGGGTCTCTCATTGATTGGATTTCTTCTTGCCTGTATAAAGCATTTTCATCTACATTAATTTTTGCATCTAAACAGTGCAAATTGCCTTCGCTTGTAATTACTAAAGGATTGATCTCAAGCAAACTCAGATCCTTTTCAAGAAAAAGCTTTTTGCAACCCAACACAATTTCATGAAACTGTTTGGTCTGCTCAGCACTAAATTCCAACTTACTACAAACTCCATATAACTCATTTTCATCAACTTTATAGCCACCTTGAAATTTAATTTTTAGTATTTTTTCAGGGTTAGTCTCTGCTACTTCTTCAATATTCATGCCTCCTGCTCTAGAAACAATCATAGATATACATTTATCTGCTCTATCTACTATTAGGCTCATATATAACTCTGCTTCAATTGAAGTTAATTCATCAATAGAAATAATATTTACTGGCAGACCTTGGCTACCTGTCTGATTAGTAATAATTTTTTTTCCTAGCCAATTATTTACAAAATTTTCAATCTCTTCTTTGGTTTTGCATAGTTCCACTCCACCAACTTTGCCTCTGCCGCCAGTATGGGCTTGAACTTTTGCCACACAGCCATTATTGAAGTCAATTTTTTCTAAAGCTTCATCTATATCAGATAATTTTGTGATTAAACCTCTTTTAGAAACTGGCAAATTATAGAGTTCAAAAAGTTCTTTTGATTGATACTCGTGTAAATTCATTAATTTCCAATATGTATAGCTTGCTTATTCACAGCTAAAGCAGCCTCATGCAGAGCTTCAGAGACGGTTGGATGACTAAACATTGTTAAGCCGAAATCTTCAGAGCTAGCTGAAAATTCCATACCTATTANACCTTGTTGTAAAATTTCTGAAGCAGAATTTCCAAATATTTGCACACCTAAAACCTCATCGGTCTCTTTGTCAGCAAGCATTTTTACAAAACCAACAGAATCTCCAGCTGCAAGTGCCCTGCCGCTTGCAGAGAATGGAAAGCTTCCTTTTTTGTAATCAATATTACTTTGCTTTAAATCCTTTTCTGTTTTACCTACCCACGCTATTTCCGGATGTGTATAAATTACACTTGGCACTAAGTCATAATTCACTTCCATCCTCTTTCCAGCAATTCTTTCAGCTACCATAACCCCCTCTTCCATTGCTTTATGGGCTAACATTGGACCTCTAACAATATCTCCAACTGCATAAACGTTCTCTAATGAAGTTCGGCAATATTCATCGACTGGAACAAATCCTTTTTCATCAAGTGATATTTGTACTTCTTTACCAAGTAAATTTTCTGTGAAGGGTCTTCTGCCTACTGCTACAATTACTTTGTCGTATTGAGCTGAGGTTGTTTTACCGTCAATTTCTAAATCTAACGAGATTCCTTTTCTTGATTTCTTGGAACCTTTTACATAAGTACCAAGTTGAATATTAAGATTTTGCTTTCTAAATTCTCTTTCAATTAATCTNGAAACATCGTCATCTAGCATAGGTAAAAGTGTTTTTTCAGCTTCATAAATGTCAACAACTGACCCAAGTCTTGACCATACACTTCCCAGCTCTAATCCAATTACACCTGCGCCTATTATTGCAAGTTTTTTTGGGGTTTCGTTAAATTCAAGAGCACCGGAACTTCCCACAACTGTAGATCCGTTCCAAGGAACAGATGGAATATTTATTGGTCTAGAGCCTGCAGCTAAAATTATATTCTTACCTTTGACTGTTTGTTTTTTTCCTTTTGAATTTGTCACCTCAACTTCGTTAGCTGAAACTAACTTCCCTTTTCCATGTATGGACTCAACTTTGTTATGTTTAAACAGATGACCTACCCCTCCAGTAAGTTTTTGAACGATTTCATCTTTTCTTTGCATCATTTTATTTAGATCATATGAAGGTTTTGAAACTTTTATCCCATGATCATCAAAACTTTCGCTGATNTGTTTAAATTTATATGACGAATCTAAGAGTGATTTTGAAGGTATGCAGCCGACATTTAGGCAAGTGCCTCCAAGTTTTACTTTTCCAGATTTATCCTCATCAAATTCTATACAAACTGTCTTTAAACCAAGCTGAGAAGCTTTAATGGCAGCCACATATCCGCCTGGGCCTCCTCCAATAACTACAACATCATATTCCATCTAAACTCCTAGTATCATTGATTCTGGTGATTCTAATATTTCTTTTATTTTCACAAGAAATGAAACTGCATCCTTTCCATCTAATAATCTATGATCGTATGTCAAAGCAAGATACATCATTGGTCTTATTTCAACATTTCCGTTCACTGCCATTGGCCTTTCTTGTATTTTATGCATTCCTAAAATTGCGGACTGAGGCGGGTTTAAAATAGGCGTTGAGAGCAATGATCCAAAAACACCCCCGTTAGAAACCGTAAAAGTACCACCCGTCATATCCTCAATATCCAATTTGCCGTCACGTGCTTTAAGAGAAAGATCTCTAATAGCAAGCTCTATTTCTGCGATAGTTAGGTTCTGTACATTTCTTACAACGGGAACAACAAGACCTCTCTCAGTCGAAACTGCTACACCAATGTCTTGAAAACCATGATATACAATGTCGTCTCCGTCGATTGACGCATTTACAATCGGCATTTCTTGAAGAGCAATACTTGATGCTTTTAAAAACATTCCCATAAATCCCAACTTAACACCGAATTTTTCCTCGAAACTTTCTTTATATTTTTCTCGTAAGATTTTTACTTCATGTAAATCTACTTCATTAAATGTAGTAAGGGATGCTGTTTGTGCTTGTGATTCTAGCAATCTTTTTGCTACAACAGATCTTAATCTTGTCATGGGCACCCTTTCTGATGATCCCATATGTGAAATGTTTTCTTTCACTTTTTTTGGCTCTGCTTCTTTTTGAGTTTTTTCAGCTTCTAAAATATCTTTTTTGGTTACCACTCCTTTTTTTGATGAAGTTTTTATATTTTCAGTGGTTAATGATTTTTCTTTGAGTAATTTTTTTGCTGCTGGACCCATTCTGAATCCTTTAGTATCGGATTCTAAAATTTTTTCTTTGGTTGTTTCTGCAGTCTCATGAACTTCATGCACTTCTTGTTTTGCTTCTACTTCTTTTACTTCTTCAACTTTTTTATCTAGTTCAACTTGTTCTTCAGGAACATCAGTTTCTTCAACTACTTTTGAGTCATTTTCTATTGCGCTTTCCTTATAGCTTCCTATAACTTCAGAACTTTTAATTGTTGCTCCTTCATCAACCAAAACTTTGCCCATTACACCATCTGAAGGTGCAGTCACTTCAATAACAACTTTATCCGTTTCAATCTCAGCAAGAACCTCATCTTGCTTTATTTCTTGGCCTTCTTTTTTGAGCCAACTAGAAAGTGTTCCCTCAAATATTGATTCTGGAAATTGTGGTGATTTTATGTCGATAGCCATGATGATTATTCTATAACTCTAAAGCCTTCGTAACTATCTCTTTTTGTCGAATCTGATGATATTTTTGATAACCGCCAGCTGGAGCAGCTGAAGGAAACCTTGCAACTACATTTAATTTGTAACCTTTTTTAGTCTCATTGAGAACTTTTTCTAATCTATGCCTAATCATTAACCAAGCTCCCATATTTTCTGGTTCTTCCTGTACCCAAAGAAAATCCTTACACTTTATTTCTTTTGTATAGCTTACTAACTCACTTTCAGGAAATGGATAGAGTTGCTCAATTCTCACCAATTCGATATTTTTAATTTTCTTATTATTTAGCTCCTCTAGTAAATCAAAATAAACTTTTCCGGAACAAAAAATTACTCTTTTCGCTACGCCTGAACTTTTATCTCTAATGATGTTTCTGAAAGTCCCTTTTGTTAAGTCCGTAAGTTTTGAAGTTGCCAATGGGTTTCTTAGTAAGCTTTTTGGTGTCAACACTATCAGTGGTTTTCTCAAAGGTTTAATTGCTTGCTTCCTCAGCAAATGAAAAATTTGTGATGGAAGCGTAGGAACACAAACTTGAATATTATCGTATGCACATAATTGTAAAAACCTCTCTAATCTGCAACTACTATGCTCAGGTCCTTGACCTTCGTACCCATGAGGTAAGAACATTGTAAGACCTGAAAGCCTGTTCCACTTAGTCTCAGCACTCACAATGAATTGATCTATTACTACCTGTGCCACGTTAACAAAATCTCCAAACTGAGCTTCCCAAATAACTAAACCCTCTGGCCATGTCGAAGCATAACCATACTCAAAACCCAAAACAGCTTCTTCAGATAATAAAGAATCATAAATCTCAAACTTTTTATTACCTTTATTCAAGTTAGACAAAGGAACAAACCCGTTGCCTGTTTTTTGATCTTTTATTACAAGGTGTCTGTGGGAAAAGGTACCCCTTCTAGAATCTTGGCCTGTCATTCGAACTGGATAACCCTCATTTAACAAAGTTGCATACGCAGCCATTTCAGCAAAACCCCAATTTATTGGCACCTCACCTAAAAGCATTTTCTTTCTTTCCTCATAAAGTTTTTGCACTTGTTTCTGTAAATCAATTCCTTTCTCAATTTTTAAACCAACTTCCATAGAATTTATTAACAATTCTTTTGAAACACCGGTTGGGTAAGCCTTAGTCAAATCAGGGTTTAAGTATAGTGTCCAATCAAAATGAAGATCATGATCAGGGTCTTTTGCCATTGATTCAGCTACCATTTCGCCTTTCTCCATATGTTTTCTGTAATCTTTTTTAAATCTGTCATATTGATCTTGTTCAATTTGACCTGAAGAACTTAATTTGTCGTAATACAATTCAGTAACAGTATTCTTAGCTTTGATTTCGCTATACATCATTGGCTGTGTTGCAAAAGGCTCATCTGTCTCATTGTGACCTCGGCGTCTATAACAAACAAAATCGAGAATTATATCTCTATTAAATTCATCCCTAAATTCAACTGCTAATTTAGCTGCCATTACACAGGCTTCAGGATCATCGCCATTAACGTGAATTATTGGAGCCTCAATCATTTTTGCAACATCCGTACAATATTCAGTTGACCTAGCATCTTCTTTAAGGCTCGTTGTGAATCCAATCTGATTATTTACGACGATATGAACTGTGCCACCTACACCATAAGCACGAGTTTGAGATAACTGCAAAATTTCCATTACAATTCCCTGTGCTGAAAATGAAGCATCTCCATGCATGAGAATTGGTATAACTTTCTTATAATCTCTATCTTGCCTTCTATCCTGTCTTGCTCTTACAGAACCTAAAATAACTGGATTTACTACTTCTAAATGAGACGGATTTGAACCAAGAGCAAGATGAACCTCTCCACCACTAGTCAATATGTTTGAGGAAAAACCTAAGTGATATTTAACATCACCAGTATGCTCAACATCTTCCTCAAAATCTTCAGCAAACTCAGTAAAAAGTTCGCTTGGCTTTTTACCCATAACATTTATAAGCACATTAAGCCTGCCCCTATGAGACATCCCTAAAACAAGTTCTTTAGCCCCTTTTGATCCAAAATCTTCAATAATTGTGTCGAGTAATGGCACTAGCGATTCGCCACCTTCAAGACCAAATCTTTTTGCTCCTGGATACTTGGATGCAAGAAATTTTTCCAAGCCCTCAGAATCAACCAATCGTTTTAAAATGTGTTGTTTTTCTGCATTATTAAAATCGTAAGGTGTAGATCTACCCTCAATTTTTTCTAAAAACCAAGTTCGGATTTTACTGTTCATGATATGCATAAATTCATAGCCAATGCTTGATGTATAAGTTTCTTTTATAGATTTTAGAATTTCAGAAAGTTTTAATTTTTTTGAGTTTTGAAAATTTGAGATTGAAAATTCCCTTTCTAAATCATTTGCAGATAGACCATGAAACTCAAGTTCTAAGTCAGGGATTTTAGGTTCTTCTCTTAAATGAAGTGGATCAATTTTTGCTACTTGATGACCTCTCCTTCTATAAGCATTTATTAAATTTTGAACATCAGATGAGTTTGAAATTTCAGTTACTAAAGAAACTTTTTTTGTTTCTAATTTTTTATTTTTGTACTTTGAGATTATTTGTTTGTGACTTTGGTCTATTTGGCCATTTTGAATGGAGTCAAAATATTTTTTCCACTCTGGTTCAATTTTTGATGGATCTTGTATGTACTGTTCGTAGAGATGATCAAGATACTGTGAATTCCCCCCATACTTGAAACTTTCTTCAAACCTCTCCTCTATTGATTTTGTCACTATCCTATTCTTCTTAACTCCTTTTTAATTTCATTGATTGCCTTAGAAGGATTTAACCCTTTCGGACATACTGAAGTACAGTTCATTATCCCATGACATCTATAAACACTGAAGGCATCATTAAGCTTTTTAAGTCTAGCTCTTTTCTGCTTATCTCTTGTGTCTGCAATAAACCTATATGCTTGCAATAATGCTGCAGGACCAACAAATTTTTCTGGATTCCACCAAAAAGACGGACAACTTGTTGAACAACATGCACATAGAACACATTCATAGAGACCGTCTAATTTGTCTCTATCTTCTGGGCTTTGTAGCCTTTCATGTCCTGTAGTAACTTCATCTTCATTATCTAGGAATGGTTTAATTTTTTCGTACTGCTCATAGAATGGCTTCATATCAACTATAAGATCTTTTATTACAGGTAAGCCTGGAAGTGGACGAACCTCAAGCTTTCCTCTTGTGATCACATCAGCTACCGGAGTAATGCATGCCAGTCCATTTTGTCCATTCATATTTACCCCATCTGATCCACATACACCCTGGGCACAAGACCTTCTAAATGTTACTGTTGAATCCTTTTCTTGTGCTTGTCTAATAGCATCTATTACCATCATGTTTCCAGTTTCAGGATAAGAAATCTTGTAGTCGGACATGTAAGGTCTCTCGTCTTTTTCAGGATCAAACCTATAAAGACTCAATAAGAATTCATCAGACATTAATATACCCTTGCCTTTGGCTTGAATGCGTCCACAGTCTTTGGAGATAAATTTACTTCTCTTTTTGAAACAACATTTTTGTCCTTAAAAAATAGAGAATGACACAGCCAGTTTTGGTCGTCTCTTTCTGGGAAATCTTCTCTTGCGTGTGCTCCTCTACTTTCTTTTCTTTCCATAGCAGAATATGCAGTAGCATTCGCAATATCCAGAAGATTTAAATACTCTAAGACTTCAACTCTTTCAGAATTGAATTGATTTGATTTATCCATTAAGTGAATTTTTTTAGTTCTATCTGTAATTTCCTCAAGTTTTGAAATTCCTTCTTTCATAAGTTTTTCATTTCTATATACACCAAAGTAATTTTGCATTACGTTTTGCATCTCTGATCTTAGATTAAATACAGTTTCACCTTTTTTTGTACTTTGAATTTTATTGAAAACATTTAATGATTCTTCAATATTAGATTTGGAAAGATTTAATGAGCTTGATTCTTTTGCGTTTTCATTAATGTGTCGACCTGCTGCTCTTCCAAAAACAACCAAATCTAACAAAGAATTTCCACCAAGCCTATTCGCTCCGTGCACAGACACATTTGCTGCTTCACCTATTGAATATAATCCGTCTATGACAGAATCAGTGCCATTTTTTGTTGTAATTACTTGGCCATGCACATTCGTTGGTATTCCTCCCATCATATAATGACAAGTCGGAACTACAGGTATTGGCGCTTCAATTGGGTCAACATCTGCAAAAGTCATAGATATTTCTCTGATTTCTGGGAGTTTTTTCATAATTGCGTCTGCGCCCAAATGATCTATCTTTAACAAGACNTGGTCTTTATTTTCACCACAACCTCTTCCTGCTAAAATTTCTTGTACTATGCATCTTGATACAACATCTCGGGAAGCCAGATCTTTTGCTTTGGGTGCATAGTTAGGCATAAACCTCTCACCTTCAGAATTTATTAGGTATCCACCTTCTCCTCTACAACCCTCAGTCATTAAAGATCCATTTCCATATAAACCTGTTGGATGAAATTGCCACATTTCCATATCTTGGAGAGGATAGCCTTGTCTAAGCACCATACCTAAACCATCTCCAGTACAAATTAGAGAGGTTGTATTTTGTTCATATACTTGTCCAGCCCCACCTGTTGCAAGAACAACAGCTTTACATCTTATTATTGAAACTTCACCAGTTTCCATGTCGAAACAACTTAAGCCTCTTATTGCCCCTTCGTCATTTTTAATAAGATCTATTGCAAACCACTCATTTAAAAATTTGGTTCCTGCTTTAAGGTTTGCCTGATATAAAGTATGTAAAAGAGCATGGCCAGTTCTGTCGGCAGCCGCACATGTTCTTGCTGCTTGGCCTCCCTCTCCAAACTCTTTTGACTGACCTCCGAACGGCCTTTGATATATACGACCATTTTCAAAGCGAGAAAATGGCAATCCCATGTGTTCTAATTCAAAAATTGCATCTGGACCCTCGGAACACATATATTCAATTGCATTTTGGTCACCAATGTAATCAGAACCTTTAACTGTATCAAACATGTGCCATCTCCAATCATCATTAGGATCAGCGCTTGCTATTGCACAAGTAATGCCGCCTTGTGCCGCGACAGTGTGAGATCGAGTCGGAAATACTTTTGAGACCACCGCAACATCTAATCCTGATTTTGATATCTCTAAAGAAGCTCTAAGACCTGAGCCGCCGCCGCCTATGATTGCCACATCAAAGATTTTTTCTGATACAGTTATTCCACCAATTTCCATTATCAATTTTACTTATACACAATTATAAACGTCATCTATTTAAACTTCCATTAAATAACTCAAAACAGTAACGTAACTAAGCACAATAATCACTAACCCTATAAAACCTCTGTATGAGTATCTCAAAAACTTTGCAAGATGTTTTGTTTGTGCCAAAAACATGCCAATAGTTCTCTCAGTAAAATAATCATCCTCGACTGCTTTTAAACCCTGTAGCGCATGACCAACCATCACAACCAGAAATAAACTTGTAAAAATTTTCATTTGAATGGAATTTATGTCTGAAAACCAAACTTGTGCATCAATATGATATGGTTTCACAAAATAACTAATTAGTATAAATAGTATGTAGCTCAAAATTATCAGCGAGCTAAAACGTTGGACTAACCAAAGAAAAGTTCCCATTTACCAAACCTCCAAAATTAAAAAAAATGAAACCAGTAAGGTAAGTATGAAAGCAACCATGGCAGAAGACTTAGCTTCAGAAAACTCATGCCCATAACTTGAGAAGTCTGCAATAAGATGTCTTAAACCTGAAAAGATATGATAAGTAATCGATAATATTGATACCGAAATAAGCAACTTAACCTCAAAATTAAACTTTTCAGCACTCCAATTAAGATCATTGCCTACCAAGTAATCTGTCAAAAACAAAAGGATAAAAGTTGGTATTGCAATAAAAAAATTTACTATACCTGAAACTCTATGACTAATTGAGGATATAGCAGTAATAGGCAACTTTATTAAAAGAAGATTTATAAAAGTTGGTCGCCTAGTCATTTTCAGCAGTATTATAGAATATCTTAATGCATTAAAGCGTATAAAATTAAGATTTGTAGGGGTTTTTGGAAGTTATGAATTTAAGTTTTAGAGTTATGCCCATCAAGCCTAATTGCTTTTGATAAAAATTGTTTAGAAATCTCTTATAACTGCCCTCCAGTTTTTCAAGGGAGTTACCATGTAATGTAACTATATGTGGATTTTTTCCGCCTTGATGTACAAATCTAATTTTTGGTTTGAACTTTCCTTTAAATGGTATAGATTTTGTATCAAGAGCTTTTCTTAAAATATTATTTAATTTATTTGTTGATATTTTTTTGTCAGCATTCTCAAGAACTCTGTAGATGTAGTCAAAAAGCTGTCTTATTCCCTCTCTTTTCTTAGCTGAGATAAAACATACTGGTAATCCATTGAACATAGAATCATCATTGAGAGTTTTTTCAATCTTGTTTAAAGCAGTTTTGTCCAACAGATCTGTCTTATTTACTGCAATAATAATTGCTCTCCCATTTTCTCTAGCTTTTTCAACTAACTTTCTATCTTGATCAAGCAAAAAGCTGGACGCATCAAGCATGATTATTGATAAATCAGCTTTTTTATTTGATTCCAATGATTTGATAACTGAGAATTTTTCTTCTTTGGATATAGTTTTGCTTTTTTTTCTAATGCCTGCTGTATCTATGAACATATATTCTTTATTTTTATAAATAATCTTGGTATCGATAGAATCTACAGTCGTACCCGGAACATTCGAAACAAGCATTTTCTTCTCGTTTGAAATGGAATTTATTGTTGAAGACTTTCCCACATTAGGTTTACCGAGAATGCAAATTTTAGGAATATTAGTTTCAAAAAAAGTTTCCTCTTCTTTCACTTTAGAAAAAATTAATTCTTTTAATTCATCAATTCCCATATTGTGTTCAGCACTCACTTCAATTTTTTCTTTAAACCCTAATTCTTCAAATATTGAGGTGCCTTCTAAGGTTTTAACATCGATTTTATTTATTACCATTATTACTTCTTTATTGCTTTTTCTTATTAAAGAGGCAATTTCTTTATCAAAAGGTGAAATCCCAAATTTTTTATCAACTACAAATAAAATCATATCGGCTATCTCTATAGCTTCATAAGCCTTTGACAAAATCATTTTCTCAAAAGCATCATCTTTTGATGTNAAAAAACCGCCAGTATCTATTAAATTCACTGATTTTCCTTCCATTTGAACGAATGCAGATTTTATATCTCTTGTTAAGCCTTCTTGTTCAGAAACTAATGCTGATTTAGATTTTGCTAATTTGTTGAATAGAGATGATTTGCCGACATTAGTTCTACCGACAAGTGCGACTGTTGTGTTCATTTATTTTAAGTTAAACCCAACTATTGAGCCGTCAATATCTTGTGCAAATAATTTATCTGAAAAAACTGCTACTTGAGATATAGATTTTAAATTTGTTTTGGTTAGCCCTGTTATCATTCCAGTATCGGCATCTAATTCGTGAATGTACCCCTCAAAATCACCAAAATAAATTTTATCGTCATTTAAAATTAAATTTGTTAGACCTCTATTTTTAAATTTTTGACTTCTCCAAGTTTCAGTTCCATTTGTAGCATTAAATCCAATAATTTCTTCGTCAGTATTAATAGAGAGTATCTTTCCTTTATTAAATAATATTGGTTTTGAAGTTGAATGGTCCACAGAAAAAACNTTNTCACCACTTCTAATATTGAATCTTGTTAAAGANCCATTGTAGTTTGCTACAAATACTTCTTCATTGATTGTAATGGCATTAGAATCACCATCCATAAGCTTCTCCAATTCAGTAGAGCCTTTAAGTCTTGAAATTGGCTTTTCCCATAATTGAATCCCGTCAACTGCTCTCACAGCTGCTAGTCTTCCATTTGAAAAACTTGTAAAAATTAAACCCTCATAGATTATTGGAGAGGCTGTTCCTCTAATTGAAAGAAGTGGAGCTTGAGCTTGTTTTTGCCATTTAGTTTCTCCGGTTTGTAAATCCATCCCGTACAAGACATCAGAAGAAGTTTGTAAAAAAGCTTGTGTTGATGTTATCAAGATCTTTGAGAGAACTACGTCCTCAAGCTCTTTTTTCCACTTTAGATCGCCAGAGTTTGCATCATGAGCATAAACTATTCCGTCTGCATCAACATAAAAAAAGGAATTATAGCCAACTGATACTCCTGAAATAATTCTGTCAGTCTCAAGCTCAAAAACTTCACTTAACTGACCTGTATCAGCATCAATTAATTCAAGTTGTTTTTCATTTAGGTTATATATAGTGCCAGCATTTATGTCAAAAAATATGTTGGATTCAATATTTTCTCCAAAGAAACTTAAATCTAATAATGGTTTCTCGATCTTTTTTTGCCAACTTATGTCTAGGAAACTTTCGTAATTTTCATCAAGTTTCACAGGCGCATTTGGATCTTCTTCAACAAAACCGAGTGTCTCTTGTATTGAGCTCAGAGTTTGACAAGAAGAAAGTAAGAAAATAACAGTTATTAGATAAAGATTTTTCATTTTAATTAATTGGGTTTTTTGAGTTTGATTAAATTCTTTTGTGAGTCATCGATATCAAACGACATTGCTTCGTCATAGTGATAAATGGCAATTTCATTTTCCTGAAAATGCTTATAAAAATCTCCTGCAACATCGTGATACCTCACAGTTTCTAATCTGTTTGCCTTTATCAGATTGTCTCCCATATTGAAATTTTCAAGCTCCATAGAAAGTCTTATCAGATTTTCATAGTATTGCTCTAACAAGACTTCTTTGGTGTCCTTTGATATTGAGCTCTCTTTTACCATATTAAAAACATCCTCAAATAACATGCTGGCTTCTGATAAATTTTCTTCATCTAATGCTTTTTTGGCAAAAACAGATTTTGTGATAATTTCAAACCCAATTGAATCAAATTCGAAATCGACGTCCTCTAAATTAATTGGGTTTTCACTAGAAAGTGAGTTATTTATTTCTTGAAACTTTTTGAATTCTTCCTCATTTGCTTTTCCTTGCGCATATGACGCTATTGAATTAATCAAAAGTCCAAGAAATATTGCCACAACAGCACCAATGAAATATTTATTCTTTATAAAATCTAAAATTCTATCAACCATTTAAAAACTCCACCAATTCAATCTCATTTAAAGTATTCTCACTTCCATCTAAAAGATTTTTTAATTTAAAAGAATTTGTATTTTGCTCCTCTTGGCCGACTATAATAGCAAATTTAAAGCCTTGAGAATTAGCTTTTTTAAGTTGTTTTGCAACATTTGCATTTCCAAGGTAATTCTCAACAACTAATCCCTTAATATTTTCTCGTAATTTGTTTCCAATATATTGGGCAAAATTGATCGAATCATCATCCACACTGCCAATGAAAATATCTTTTTTCCTAGTAGTTACGTTTATTATTTCAGCCAGTCTGTCAATACCGAGAGCAAAACCTATAGCAGGCAGATCTCTCCCTCCTAAATCCTTAATTAGATTATCGTACCTTCCACCACCTATCACTGCATTTTGAGCGCCTAGACCATCAACTGTAAATTCAAAAACTGTCCCTGTGTAGTAATCTAATCCTCTTACTAAGTTTTTGTTTAGATTAAAATCGATTTTCAAGTCTTTCAGAGATTTAATTGTGCGTTCAAATGATTCTTTTTCTTCTTTTTTTAAAAAATCTGAAATGTCACTTGCTTTTTTAAAAATTTCCTGAATATTGCTGTCTTTCGAATCAATTGCTCTTATTGGATTTCTTTGCAATCTTGAATAAACCTTTTCACTTAGTTCATCTTTAAAATTTTGGAGGTATTTTCTCAAATATGAACGATAAGAGTTAAGAGAATCTTCTTTACCAAGATAATTAATTTCTAGCGTGTATTTAACGTTTAGTTTCTCTAGTATTGTTTTTGCTAATAAAATAATTTCAACGTCACTTTTAGTTGATTCCTCTCCTATCAACTCTGCTCCAGCCTGAAAAAATTGTCTTTTTCTACCTTTTTGAGGCCTTTCATACCTAAACATCGGACCCAAGTAAAAGAATTTTTTTATTTCATCATTCATTAATCCATTTGTGATTAATGCTCTTACAAGTCCAGCTGTTCCTTCCGGCCGTAAACATAGTATCTCTCCGTTTCTGTCCTCAAATTCATATACTTCTTTTTGGATGATATCTGAACTCTCGCCAACAGACCTCTGAAATAAGGTCTTATTTTCAACAATGGGTGTTCTAAATTCTTGAAAATTAAAACTCTTGAAAGTTTCAAGACATATATTTTCAACAATAGATATCCTCTCTACATCTTCATCGTAGAGATCTGGCATTCCTCTTATAGTCTTTAAGTCTTTCATTCTTTCAATATTGTATTTCTTTTTTGTTCTGCAATTTTAGTTACTTCTTTAATTAGAGCATTTTCAAGCTCATTAGTTTCAACCTTATAGGCTGGCTTTCCATTTAAATAAATTAGGTGTTTAGGTGATGCGCCTGTTACACCAACATCAGCAACCTTTGATTCACCAGGCCCATTAACATAACAACCTATTACCGCCAAAGTTACTTCCTCTTTCAGGTGTGAAAGGTTATTTTCAAGATTATTGACTGTGCTAATGACTTGAAAATTTTGCCTTGAGCAGCTTGGGCAGGCGACAATTTTTACACCTCTTGATCTGATTTTCAAGGACTTTAGCATTTCCCATGCAACATTAACTTCATCTACTGGATCAGAAGCTAAAGATACCCTGATAGTATCTCCAATACCTTGCATTAATAAAGATCCTAATCCTATGGAAGACTTTACTGTGCCTGTTTTTAAAGAGCCTGATTCAGTGATTCCTAAATGCAATGGTTGTTCTATCAATTCTGAGATTTTTTCATAACTCTCAACGGCCATAAAAATATCTGAAGATTTGATACTCAATTTAAAATTTTCGTAATAATTATCTAAAAGAATATTTACATGTCTCATGGCAGACTCAACCAGTGCGTCTGCATTAGGCTCGCCGTATTTTTTTTGTAAATCTTTTTCTAAAGATCCAGCATTCACACCAACCCTTATAGGCACATCTAAATCTCTTGCTGCGGAGATAACTTCTTTAATTTTTTTCTCACTGCCAATATTTCCAGGATTGATTCTTACGCAATCAACACCATTTTTAAGAACTTGAAGCGCTATTTTGTAATCGAAGTGGATATCTGAAACTAAAGGGATATTTGATTGTTCTCTTATATGTTTAAATGCTTCAGCAGCATCCATGCTGGGTACAGAAACTCTTACTATGTCTGCCCCCGCGTCCTCCAATTCTTTAATTTGATTAACTGTTGCTGAAACATCCAATGTTTCAGTATTTGTCATTGATTGAACAGATACTGGTGAACCTCCGCCAACTGGTACATCACCAACCCAAATTTTTTTCGTAATTTTTCTTTGAACAGGCTGTTTATCCAATTTTTTAACCAAAAATTTCTGTGCTTTCGAAGAAATATGCTATCTCTCTCTGTGCACTAACTGGCGAATCAGAACCATGAACAGCATTTGCATCAATAGACTCAGCAAAATCTGCTCTTATAGTTCCTGCGTCAGCCTCTTTTGGATTTGTATTGCCCATCAATTCTCTATTAAGCATGATCGCATTCTCTCCTGCAAGAACTTGCACTATGACTGGACCAGAAGTCATGAATTCTACTAGAGCATTAAAGAAAGGCTTACCTTCATGTTCAGCGTAGAAACCTTGAGCTTTTTCAACACTCAAATGGAGCATTTTTGAAGCCACAATTTTTAGTCCTGCATCCTCAAATCTTTGCTCAATTTTGCCTATCACATTTTTAGCCACTGCATCTGGCTTTATAATTGATAATGTCATTTCCATATTAATCTATCTCCTTAATCCAATTTTGTTGAATAGATTCAAGAATTTTCTCATTCACTCTATCTGGTAAATCATCGAAATCTTCAAGCTCCAAAACTAATTTTTGCAAATCTACAAAATTTATCCATTGTGGATCGATATCTGGATGTTTTTCAGATAATTCGATCGCAATATCTAGAGTATCTACCCATTTAAGCATGTTATGTTAACTCAGAAACTTGGTTAATAGTATATTTCGGTATTTCTATCACCGTGAGATCATCTACAGGAAATACTTGGCAACTTAATCTAGAATTTGACTCTAAACCCCAAGCTTTATCTAGCATATCCTCTTCCTCATCTGAAGCACAATCAAGACTATCGAATCCCTCTTTAACAATTACGTGGCAGGTTGTACAGGCGCACGCTTTTTCACAGGCATGTTCAAGATTTATTCCGTTCCTGAGACATGCATCGAGAATTGTTTCATTATTCTCAAGTTCAATTGTTAAACCTTCAGGGCAGATCACCTCATGGGGCAATATTTTTAATTTTTTTTTTGAGCAGTGCTTGTATCCGAATTGAATTTTTCGTCTTTGACAGTAAAACTCTCACCGCAGCCACATACAGCGCTTGCATTGGGGTTTATGAATTTCACACCTTGATTTAAACCTTCAATTGTATAGTCAACCTGACTGCCTCTTATAATTTCTAGGGAATCTGAGGGTATAAAAAACTCTAGATCATCTATAAGAATTTTGTGGTCGGATTTATTTGCTCTACTAGTAAATTCAAAAAAATATGAGTAGCCGTTACAACCCATCTTTTTGACACCGAGTTTTACCTTATTTTCTTTGCCTTGCATGGAGACCATATGCTTAAAATGAGCTAATGCTTTTGTAGTAAAATTTAAAGGTTCTGGCTTATGTTTTCTTGGATTCATAATCCGCTATGGCTTTCTTAATACTATCTTCAGCTAGAACGCTGCAGTGTATTTTGATGGATGGAAGTTCAAGCAATTCTGCTATTTCTCTGTCTTTTATGTTTTTGGCTTCTTCTAATGTTTTACCAATCAGCATCTCAATCATTTGTTGGCTTGATGCTATTGCAGAACCACAACCATACGTTTTAAATTTGCAGTCTGTTATAACATCTTTGTCATTCACTTCAATTTGAAGTCTCATTACATCTCCACAAGCTGGTGCTCCAACCATACCAGTTCCAACATTTTTGGCATTTGTATCCATACGCCCAACATTATGAGCTTGGGGGTTATTCAATGTTTCTTCAAACTTTTGTATTACCTTTCTCGAGTACATAATTTATTAATGGGTCACCCATTCAACTTTTTCAAGATCCACACCATCTTTAAACATATCCCAAAGAGGTGAAAGTTCTCTAAGTTGATGAACAACTCTTTTGGTTGTCTCGGCGACCATTTTAACTTCTTTTTCAGTTGTAAATCTACCAAAAGAAAACCTAATTGAGCTATGTGCTAATTCATCTGCACGACCGAGCGCTCTTAAAACATATGATGGCTCAAGGCTTGCTGATGTACATGCAGACCCAGATGAAACGGCTACGTCCTTAAGTGCCATAATTAGAGATTCACCTTCAATATAAGCAAAGCTTATGTTTGTAATGTTAGGAATTTTATTTTTAAAACTTCCATTTAAATAGATTTCCTCAATACCAGAAACTTCTTTCCAAAATAAATCTGCCAATTTTGCAATTTTCTTATTGTCTTTTTCCATTTCTTCATCAGCAATTCGGAACGCTTCACCCATACCAACAATTTGATGCGTAGGTAAAGTGCCAGACCTAAAACCTCTTTCATGTCCTCCACCATGAATAAGTGCTTCAAGTCTAATTCTAGGTTTTCTTCTAACATAAAGAGCTCCAATTCCTTTTGGACCGTAAGTCTTGTGTCCAGAAAAAGACATTAAATCAACATCCAGTTTTGATAAATCAATCGGCAATTTACCGGTACTTTGAGCTGCATCTACATGAAAAATAATATCGTTTTCTCTTGTAAACTTACCTATAGCTTCAATATCATTTACTGCTCCCAACTCATTGTTAATATGCATGATTGACAGAAGTATTGTTGAGTCTTTTACATGTTTCTTAATGTTCTCCAATGAAATGACACCATTTTCATCAGGATCCAGATACGTAATCTCAAACCCCTCTCTTTCTAGTTGTCTGCAAGGATCTAATACAGCTTTGTGTTCAATTTTTGAGGTGATAATATGATTGCCTCTATCCTTATAAAATCTTGCTGCACCTTTAATAGCTAAGTTATCTGATTCTGTGGCTCCTGAAGTCCAGACTATTTCACGTGAATCTGCCTTTACAAGGTTTGCAACATGTAATCTGGCCTTCTCAACTGCCTCATCAGCTTTCCATCCAAATTCATGCGAGCGTGAAGCAGGATTTCCAAAGTTGCCGTCCAATAGAAGACATTCTTGCATTTTTTCTGCAACTCTGGGATCTACTGGTGTTGTAGACGCATAATCAAAATATACTAGATTACTTTTCATGGTTTAATTATAAATTAATGTGGGGTCTTAGACTAATATTTAAATACTTATGCCGAGCTTATGGGCTACTATTTGATAAGATTCGACGACATCCCCTAAATCTTTTCTAAATCTATCTTTATCCAGGCTCTCACCTGTTTCTTTGTCCCATATCCTGCATCCATCCGGAGTGAATTCATCTCCAAGAATCATTTGTCCATCTTTTCTGCCAAACTCAACCTTATAATCAACAAGGATGAGCCCTACGTCTGAGAATGTTTGACATAAAAGTTTGTTTATTATTAGCGTTTTTTCTTTCATGATAGCTATTTCTTCTTGTGTGCCCCAATTAAAGGCAATTATGTGATTATCATTAATTAATGGGTCACCAAGATCATCGTCTTTAAGAAAAAATTCAAAAAGAGGTTCTTTGAACTTTAAGCCTTGTTCAACTCCCAACCTTCTACAGATTGAGCCGGTAGCAATATTTCTTACTACGCATTCAACAGGCAACATATCGAGTTTATGAACCAAACTTTCATTATCTGTTACAGTTTTTATGTAGTGCGTATCAATGCCATTAGCACCTAAGTAGTTCATAATGTGAGCATTAAACTTGTTATTAATCTCGCCCTTACCTTTTAAAGCTTCTTTCTTTTTTCCATCAAAAGCTGAAGTATCGTCGCGATAGACCATTAAGAGCTCATTTTGATTTTGAGTTTCATATAGGGATTTTGCCTTCCCTTCCGATATGAGATTTCCCTTTTCAATCATGATAATGACTCATTTATAATGTCTACTAGCTCATCGACAGAAAACTCATTATCGGATAGCTTTTTGAATTCTAGAATTGTGTTACCTTCGGATTCTGAGAAAACTAATTCATAATCGGCTTCTGCGTCAACACTATTATCTCTATTGAATAAACCGG
>FUFK010040579.1_pt1 | contig 25248 bp, 43 predicted proteins | sample 1021851 | NCBI WGS metagenome assembly FUFK01 (sample SAMEA51879418, study PRJEB19060) | metagenome | reverse complement strand
CTGTCTACAAAATATTGAGTCGGTCTACCTTGTTGTGTTTTATTAGGAATATTAAGATATTCAGCTCTTGATATTCTACTTACATTTATATCCGTATTATCCCTTCTAATCACTACCTCTAATAAATCTACTGTTGATTGTGCATCTACTAAACTAGGATTAGCAGAAACAGTTGTGGTAGCAGAACTAGATGAACCAGTGATAGTCTCTGACGCAGTAAAATCTCCACTAGGAACAGTAATGGTAAATGTTGTAGAGCTAGGTTTTGTAATAATATTAGCTGTAGATCCACTAGTGCCACCTGTGATAGTTTCACCGACACTAAAACTACCACTAGCTGCTACCGTCATAGTAATTGCACCAATAGGATAAGTAGATATACCTGAAGTAGTAGATAAATTAGCTAACGTCTGNGTTACNTGNTCTACNGTCCACAAATTTAAACCACGGTTAGCCCAATCNGCAAAAACTAAATTTAANGANCGTCTNGCAGTTTTAGCATCATANCCNGTNCGTAATTCAAGACCACAACGCTCAAACGCTTCTTCAGTGATCTCAGCCATNTCTAAATTAAAATCACTNGAACCTGAAGTTGCCACGNTATACTCCTAAAATTCTTTTATACATTCAATAACAATACTATAACTATCTCCAGATGAATGACCTACCGTTGTTAGCAACACATCTCCAGTTTTACCACTACCTGAATAATCAGGAAGACCATTAATACCACTATAATCTAATTGATCAGATAAATCGGCAGGTAATTGAATTGCTAATACATCAGTTGTTGCATCAAAAGTTAATTTCACTCCCATACCAACATTAGAATAAGTTATTTTAGTTATCCTGACACCAGTACAGGAAGTGCCGTCTTGTAAACTAGACAATGCCGATACATCAATCTTTTTTACATTAGCCTCACCGCTTCCATCACTAATATTAGTAAGATAAAAAACAGCTCTTCTTGCGCCATCTTCAATAGTCGTTACGGCTACAGCGTCAGCCATGTTGACCTCCTATTTTTCTTTAATTTTGCCTTGTAAAACCAAAGATTTATATTCAGCACTCCCCTTCGGAGGAAGGGGTGTACTTTTTTTTGTAACCTTAGGTTTAGTCGTACTTGAGGCTTTTTTAGTTTCAGCCATTTTTTATTCCTTTATCTGTTTTGTACAGCCATCAGGTAATCAATAGTCATTGACTTGGTTCCTGTTGCAGAACCAGATAATTCCATCGCACCAATAGCTAAGTTTTCATCATCAGGAAGATTAGTGGTGTGTGTTGCTACTTTGTTTCGATTTACAAAGAACTCAACACTTCCAGTTCCTTTTACATGAAAACCTAAAGTAACAGATGTACCACTTACGATATCAATACCTGAGTCAGTAGTTGTAGCTGTTCCGTCTTTTTCAGTAACACAATCAATGTTGCTATCATCGTCATCTATTTGAAACACTATTCTATCTGCTGCGGTTAACATAGCTTCTGGGTTAGTAGCAAAATTCACTGTTAAACCAACACAAACATCCATATTACTACCTTCATCATCAGTAATGAATAGTTTAGTTTCAAACCAAATATCACGAGTAGCAGATAACGCAAATATTTCGTTACCCTGAACAGAAGCACCGTCATTATCAGTAGTTGCTTGTGAAGTTAAAACTAACGTACCATTTTCAGCATCCGCACCTAGCGCAGCTGTAGCTGAACTGTCTTTTATAACTGTCCAATCATTGGTAGTGTCTAATGCTATACCAGTAAAATCATCCATATACATTAAGTAATCAGGATTGTTTGCAACTGGTAGATTTTCAAACCATTGTCTTTGTCCGTCTTTACCTGCGTAAAGCACTGGGCCAGTAAAATGTACTGCCATTTAAATATCCTCCTTACCAAAGGTTTCGCCCTAGAGTCTTGGTAAGCGTCTGCTGGGTCAGTCGCTAGGGCTAATTATCCCAGATTAATGGGGGAGACTAGCTCCCCCTAATCATTTATGCACCTGGTGAACCAAATACGCAACGTGGATCTGAGAAACCAAAGCTATAACGCTCTCGAGCCTTAAATCTCATGTTACCTGTATCGAAGTCACCTTCCATCTTAGTTGACATTGGCAATCTTTCAAAGTGCAAGAAACCTCTTGGGGTATCTGTCTTAATAAAGAAAGCGTCTGAATCTGTAAGATAGTGGTTTACAACATAACCTTCAGGCAACATTCCCATGTTACGAGAAGCGTTAATGTCGTTATCTGCGGTTCCTGGTCGTAGAGTAGATTCTAACAATCTATCTGCAACGAACTGTAACGCAGGTGGTACAATAAGTTTAGTACCTCTTACCGACACTTTAAGTCCACGCTCATCTACAAACGCAGAAATGTCAATTAAAGAGTTTTCTAAACTTGTTTCGTTCAAGTCAGCAGCTGTGCTTAACTCATTTCGAAAAGTATTACCATTGGTTAGAGGGTGGTCTGTAGCNCAAAGCTCTTTTCCATCTCCACCTGTAACAGTGCTATCGAATGCGTTATTTAAAACCGCAGCAGACTTAACTTGTTTAGTGTGTGCCATACTTCTAGCTAATGCTTTGGTATAGCGACTTGCAAGACGATCATAAAGATTATCTTCAATTGCTTCTTCAGTAATTGAGAAAGCAAGAGAAATAGTCTCATGTGTATATCGTGCTGTGAAAGCCTCTTGTGCATCATCAAATGTAACAGCGGCACCTTCAGATTTAACGGGTGCAGACCCAAAACCTGTAAGCATCACTTCCTCTTCAAACGCTCTGTCTGAAGATTCTGTTTCATAGATTTCTGCGTGTTCATCGTCATACCTAGCGTACTCCATCCCAAAAAGGGCATTGAGGCCAGGCTCTAGCTCTTTCGCTAATTGTGCTCTACTAATAGCCATGTTTTAACCTCCTTATACGCCAGTAGTTGATGGTGTTCCAGCAGCAATAGAACCAGTAGGAGCGTTGAAACTATTGTTTAAACGCACAATAAGTCCTATACCTGCGGATGCAAAGTCAGCATTTGATGGGTCTTCTTGCCAACCCATAATCCTGAGATGCAGTGAATTGGTTGTCGCAATGGTGCTAACCGCTAATGCAGCTGAAGAAACACCAGTAGTATTGTCTCCGCTTTGACCACTTGAAAAGTTGGCATTAGCAAATACAGCAGCCCTTGTAGTTGCTTCATCAGTTAATGAAGCATCAGACGCAATCAAAAACAATTGATTAGGGTCATCTGCAACAAAAGCCTTTACAGGGTGATTACTATCAGCACCTGACCCAGGCCAGTTATTAGAAAATACAACTTTACCAGTTGTACTAGATACAAACTCACAACCCATGAAAGCACCTACTAAACTAACCGAACCACCTGCCGCAGCTCCTACACGGTCGATAAAACCTGTGCTTAAAGGAATAACTGGCATACCTTGGTAGATTCGATTTGAGTTATCAGATGCAATTTCATAAGGAGTATAGCCTGTAAAACCAGTAGAATTAGATCCTTGCCCTAACTTAGCGATAGGACGAAGACCAAAAGCTCCGTTTATATTAGCCATAATTTATTATCTCCTAGCCCTCCTCTTTACGGGGGCCTCCAAATGTTACACTTGTTTGCCTTTCAGGTTTACTGATAGGCATCGCTGGGTGCTGTTCTCGCGCTAAATCGTTATCAACAGCAGTCATCTGATCGCGGGTCATTCCCCGAAAATAAGCATTGCGTTCTTCCACAATGTCAATAGGCACTCTTGCTAGTAGTAAACCTCCTACACCAATCACTCCTGCGTGTTTCCCATCCTCAATGGTTGGAGCATCGAAATCCGGATATTCCTCAGCTTTAACTAAGTCCCATCCTTCGCGCATTCTTGCAGATATGTTCTTTCTATCATCAAAGCCCATAACTTCCGCACGAATCCACCGATGCTTGTAACCCTCTGGTGCTGGAGGTGCTTCAAGAGCTGAAGGTGGCCTCCAAGGTTGTCTTCGAGACTCCCTTTTTCGGGTTTCACTGTTTCGTGAAGTTCTACTTCTAGTTGTTTGGCGAGTTGTGTTCTCGTTTTGTTCTGTCATTGTCTAACTCCTACACGTATTTTGCATATTCCTCAAGAGGAACATTTAATCGTTTCGCTATCGCTACCTGTGAAGGGGTTAGACGAACTGTTTTTTGTCCACCCTTTCTGCGTGAAGCGGAAGATTCAGCAGATGCTACCTTCCTACTTGCCACGTTTTTATTGAACTTATGCGGAAACTCCGCAGCCATTCGTTTATCTATCTCAGCATAATACTCATCGCTCATCGGGTCAAATCCTTCTTGATTGACCAATCTGTCGTCAATAAGCCTAGCAGCGTATGTCATTACCTCATCTTTACCAAACCAATCATTTTTTTGTACCCAATCTTTCAATAATGGTTCCTCTTCAAAAACCTGTTGTATAGATTTTTGTGGTTGTTGAGGTTGAGCTTGTTGCGTTGCANCAGGATCGGCTTCAACTGTTTGTGCCGCAGTATCCTCCGCTTGTTTTTTAGCGGTAGCTAAACGCACTTTGTCAACAGATAAATTAGCTAATGCTTCTTGTGCTTCAACTATCTTATCTACATCACCTGACTCGTGTGCATCACGTAATACTTTTTTAGCCACATCTAATTGAGATTGTACTCGAGTATTAAACTCTTCTTGATAACCTTCATCAAGTCTTTGCAATCTCTTCTCAAGCTCTTCGTTACGCTTCTTAACATTTTCAGCAAATTTAATTGCTTCTTGTTTTTGACGCTCCTCTTCTCGATAACGATGAGTTAGCTTATTAATACGTGACTTTACATTGTCACTGTATTGTTCTAATTCATCTTCTTTTTTATCATCAGTGGTTTCTAACTTAAGCTCTGCTTGTCTATTTTCATCCACTACCTTTTTTTCTTCTAAGTCAACATCGACCGCAGTTTCTTCACTGTCGCCAACTTCTATTGGTTTTTCTTCTTGCACGTTGATTGTCCTTTTTTAATTAAACGTGTTGTATATCATCAGGTTCTAATATAGTAGCTATAACCTCGTCATCATTGATTATTCTGACTTCACCGCCTTCTATGCGAAAACGAGCACCAGCATAACGACCAATACAAACCCAATCACCTTCCTTGCACCATGCTTTTTCAGAATCCTCACCAAATTTAGCAATATCCTGATAAGCCAGTGGTCCTACTTTTAAAACATAAGCTACAACCGTAGCTAATGCTTCTCTAGTTCTAACCGCATCCGGGATAGCAATACCCCCATCGCTTTTTGCACGACCTTGGTATGGCATAACTAATATGCGCCAACCTGTAGGTTGTGGTAATCTTTCAGTAAGTTTTTTATCTATTAACTCTGGATTTAAAACTTTTTCTTCTTTATTTACATAAGCGTCCGATAATGATGTTTGCTTTTCTTTCTCTTTTTTTGCAACATGATCTGGAACGTATAACATTATTCAACCTCTATCTTTTTTAAAATATCTCTTATTTCACCCTCGCAAAATCTTAAACCAGTTAACTCACCTACAAGTTTTTGATAACTAGCATAATCTTTTGTACTGCCCTCTAATATATTCTGCTCTACTAATTCAATGCGCTCTCTAAGGGCTTTGAGCACATGATACGAAAAAGTAGTTGGATCTTCCATAGTTTATTAAAAAGTACCTTTAAAAGTTCCACCCTGGGACATACCAGTAACTTTCGCAATAATTTCACGAACTTTTCCTCTCTTTTTAGCACGATTACCAGGTCTTCTTTTATCTTCAGTTAAACCTAGACTTTGAGCTTGCTTACTAGTTAGTCCTCTTTTGGATGCTCTTTGTGCTGTTGCTTTAATTTTAGGAAGACTAATTCGTTCTACAGGAGAAAGTTTCTTTAGTTCGTCCTTAGAAACCATAGGTACTTTTCTTCTAACTGGAGAGTCAACTTTTGTAATAGCCTTACCCTTCCGTTCTGATGCAGCTCTTACTTGAGGAAATTTTGTAATAGCCTTACCCTTCCGCTCTGATGCCTTTCGGCCACCTGACACTTTTTTGACTACTGTCTTTCTGTCCTCTTTTGTCTGCACATTATATTTTTTACCTTTAAAAGTAAAAACAGAAGGTCCTTTATCTGCTAAAAACTTTTTACGAGCAGCGGCAAAGGCTTTTCCGAAACTTGAGACATTACCACCTTCTTTCATTTTTAATAGTGATTCTACATCTCTATTAGAAATCATTTTAGCCCCTTGAGTTTTTGGCAAACTTTTAGGAAGTTTTTGCTTTGGTTTTNCTCCACTCTTGACCGACATTTTTTCCATCATTTTTTTTAATTTAGCAACGTCTTTATTAGATACTAAATTTGCAGATTGACTACCACCTTCTTTCATTTTATTTCCTTTTTGTTTCTCTTTTTTTAAAGGAAGGCCATCGGGGCCTATGTTAAATTTAACCTTCGCTCTTTCCATTACTCTTGTTAAATTTTTTATGGTGTCTTTGTCAGCTTTATCTAAGTATTCCATTGCTTTACCATTTTTACTTATATAAGGCTGATTTTTTACGAAACCTGAAAAAAAATTTTTTAATTTATCTCTGTCTTTATTAGATACTGAATTTGCAGATTGGCTACCGCCTTTTTGCATCTTAATTTGCTCTATGCCTTTTTTTAAGCCTGGCATCTTAAAATACTCCTCTAAATTCTGTTCCTTTTATCATGGCTCCGGTGCCACGCATACCCTCAGAATCACCGTCTTGGACTAACGTCTTTCTATCTGTCTCAGCAAAACCACCATCAGCCATTCCCATACCCTCTGACATTTGCATATCTCCTGACGGATCAAGTTCTATAGTTTTTTTAGTAATAATTACCTTTTTCATAGCATCGTCTTTCATACCTGCACCACCTAAATTAAATTGTTCTTCATTCATCTTCTTTGCTTTTTTTAACAGCCTATCAGCTTTAGTAGAAGACAAATTCATTTGTTTTTGCATTTGTGTTCTGCGTACCATCTAATCTTCCATCAAAATATTAAAACTAGGTTCAATTATTTTATCTTGCGGTATGACAACATTTTTCCTATCAGACTTATAATAATACTGTCTGAAAGGTATATTATCTAAATCCGTAATGCGAGGAATAACATAACCACTTTCTAACGGAACAATAATTTTGTCGTTAATCCTCGGTATATTAGTATCATAACCAAAAACTGGTAATGAAATAAATATTAAAATAAATATTTTTGTAAGTTTCACGTGAAACATTAAAATTTTTTCGCTTTGGTAAAACCTTTCATTATCTGTCCGTCACACTCTCTTTTAAAAGTACCACCTAATTTAAAAAATCCCATTTTTTTTACTACTTCAGGTCTTTTCTTTTTAAGAGCTCGTAACCCTTCACCTTTTTCGCCTTTTGGTATTGGTTTCATAACTGCCATGCCCTCACTTGCTTTTACTGTTCTTTTCTTACGCAAAGATTCTTTTGCTTGTTTAGCTAATCGAGCTTGTTCTGGTTTACCCGCAAACTTAGCTCTTTGTTCTACAACAGTTAAAATTTGAATCTTTCGCGCAAACGGCTTATTAATATTTTTAACTTTCTTAATAGTCTCTTTAGCATCTTGCACTGTAGCATATTTTATTCTCACTGTATCTTTTGGGTTTTCATCGGTATAAAGTCTTCTATCACTGCCTTTAGGTTTTTTACCAGTGCCAACTTTAGGATCTCGTTTGACACCACCGCCTTTAGCCATTTTTTCTGCTTGGCTCAAAGCAATNGCAATCGCTTGTTTTGGGTTGGTTATAGTTTTGTCATCTCTACCTTTAAGTTTTTTGTTCTTAAATTCACCCATAACCTTAGCAATTTTTTTTTGCTTTTTAGTTTCTGCCATTATTCGCCTCTACCTGGCGTACTACGATTAATGCGTTCTANGTTTACATCTGCTCGTAACTGAGCAATATCCTCAGTTGAATCTATCTTTTCTCTAGTTAAGTCTTGACGCGATGCTTCTTTCTCTACTTCAAAACTTTGTCTTTGCTGAAACTCTGATGCTTTACGCTGTAAATCTAGCTCTTTAATATCTAATTCTCTTGCTCTAAGTGCTACCAGTGGGTCTGGGCCTTGTGGTGGTGGCATCAGTTGTGCCATAACTTCTTGCGTAATTACCGCAATAAGTTGAGCAACTCGAGACTCTACATCAAATGGTATAGGCTGCTGTCCTAAGCTCATTGCTTCCTGCATCATTTGTTCCATTTCTGCATTTGCCATATTCCTTGCTTTCAGCGCAATATGCTCTGAAACATGAGATAGTAGCGCACCAAAAATGGCAGGGGAGTTTGCAGTAACAGGGGTTTTCATGAATGCTAAGTGGGAGGTAATATGTGCATCATGATCTTGCTCGGGAAACGCCTTCAAGGGTTTTTGAAGTAGAGCCATCGAGTTCTCTATAGCTGGATCCATTGGTTGTGGGGGTTGAGGAGGAGGCAAAATAGTCTCTATATTTTGTACTCCTATCGACTCGTACATTCTACGATACGCCTCATAAATATTATGTAGCTGCGGATTAGATTGTGCTAACTGTAGTTGCGTTTGTGCTAACGTCATACGTTGTGCCATTGAAAAAATGTTTGGGTCGGCAACTGGCACCACATCTACCCTATCGTCAAAATCTGATTGTTTTATCATCGCATCTACGCCCACATGCTGATAAGGGTACATAGGTGGCAATGACTCAGCAAAAATACGAGCTAACATACGAAACTCTTGTTTTTGTGCATAATACATGCGTTTATGTATCGCTGACATGACCCGTGAACCACGTTCCAATAANGCTAAAGTCGTGCCTACAGCCTGATTTTGCTTAGTTTCCCCAGTCTGCATATCCGCCACCATAGCAAATCTTCGGCCTGCATCGACCACGAAGCCTAATAACGACATAAGCGTTTGTGACGGTTCCTTATAAGGTAANGGAATAATGCTTTCTCTTAAAGCACCCCCAGGAGAGTCAATATCCCTAAATTCACCAGGAGATAACGGCTCATCNGAGTCCCTTATNCTAATACCACGNGCCTTGAACCCTGCGGGGAGGTTCGCTAACGTCCCTGCATCNATTAATTGACGNAAAATAGACGTTGCNGAGCGTCCTAGCCCACCAATCATGTGTAAAAGCCCAAATCCGTAGAATCCTAAGCCTGGTAAAAATTTATAATGGGTAAAATATTGCTGTTTGCGGAAAAATTCGTCCCCTTCTGTGTAATTTCTGCGAATTGCCAGTATTTTTTGGCTACTTAGGTCGATTGTGACGATGTAAGGTATCTTAATACCCGTTTTTTCCTCATCTAACGGGTTAATATGCTCAAAACCAGTTAAATCCAGGTCAGTATGCACCTCTAAAAGCGTACATTCCTCCCCATCTGCCGTTTTTTGCACCCCAGAAAGCTCTCTTTCCTTCTTTTTTAGTTCATCATCTTCGGTATATGGCGATAATTCTATGTCTCTATAGAACCCACCTGCCTGATATTTACGCACATCGTTTAAAGTCATGCGTACTACATGGGTAATTCTTGATGCGGACGCTAAATCAGTAGCATTATAGGGTACCACTAGGTCATCTGCGGGTACGAAACGAGAAACTGCACGATCTAAAATATCGTCAAAGTATACTTTTTTNAAAGCACTACCCGCCAGTGGTAGATAAAACAATAATCTATCCATCTCTGGGTCGTATTCGTCCATAACATGAACTATCTGATAGTTCATAAAATCTTGAATTCGCTGAGACTGAGCTACCGTTTGTGGGGTAGACGTTCCAATCACTTGCGTTCTCACGGGGCCAGAACTTGGTAGCAGTTCTTTATACGCTTGTGCCTGAAATTGAGTGACAGCCTCAGCGATCAGGGGATGGGTGACACCACTAGAACCTCTAAATGGTTCTTCTCTCTCTTCATACTTTATACCTAATAAATCTAAACCATCGGTATAAGCATCTTGCCATTCTTGGCGACCTGACGAATCTTCTTCATAGTAACCGATAAGCTCATTTGCAATATCAGTTAATTCTTTTTCGTCTATCAGCTCCGCAAGGTTCGCATCAAAATCAGTAAGTAATTCTTGCGTTAACTCTTCAGTGACATCTTGTCCTTCTATAATTACGCGAGGTAATTCATTTGGATCTTCTTCGATCTCACCTTCTTCTTCCTCAACAATAATATCCTGATCTTCTTCGTCCATAATCGGCTGCCCCATAGGAGGCATCGATTTGTCCATCATTGATTCTGCCATTTTACTTTGTTAACCCCTTAGATTTCTCATACGTTCGAAGTGATCCCAAACCAAGTAATCCACCTAAAACAGTCATTAAACTTGCCATATCAAATTCTACTAACTGAGGAACTTCCGCACCAAATAACGTAACTACAAATATAATAATAGGTTGTATCACAAAATGGTAGGCAAATGCTACCCCACATACCCAACCAATGAACGGTCGCCACGAACTTTTAAAAAATTGTGGACTAGCTGCTTCAATCTTATTTACCTCTATCTGCGCCATAGCAACGTCATGTGCCTGCTTTTCAGCCATAGTTGCTATCTCATGCGCTAACTTAGCTTTCTGATCTTTATCTTCAATAAATTTATCTAATAATCCTGTAACTGGACCTATAAGTGCTGTCAACATCAGTAATATACCCTCGGTGCTAATTTATAATCAGTTATCTCTTCCGCCTCATCATGGTTCAAACGTAAGAACCCACCTTTACGAAAACGTATCAACGCCATCGACATCGAATCGCAAAAGTCATCATGCTCACCATACGGAAATGCTGCACATTCTTCTATCAAATCTTCCGCAAACTTTTTCTCTGGTGCCCACACTTTGCCACTCTCAAATATCGGTGCGACCATGTGCATCCTCGTTACCTTATCACGACCTTTGCTCGGTGTATAATTTACTACAGGAATACCCATATTTCGTAACTCGTCCGTTAACGGTGTACCAGTAGCCTTCGCCTCTATCAACACCATATCAGGATCCCAGTAGTTATATTCTTCCAACGCAGTCTCTTTCAGTTCGGGAAAGTTCCAACGACCCCTCTGAGCATCTAATAAAATAATATGGTCTGCACCACCCTCTTCAGGTTGAAATATACCCCAAGTAGTTATCGCACTATAGTCTGCCGTCTCCTTCTTACTAAATGCCGTATCATAACTTTGCATAATATAATCTACAGGTGGTATCTGCTCTTTCTCCCAAATGTTCCACCATTCACGTTTAATGATCGCTGATTCTTGGGCCGTGGGGTTTTGTTGCCATTGCGCGTTCCATTTACCTGCACTCAAACTCGCCTTAACCTTTAACAACTCCTCCTTCTTCCAATACTCTGGCCATAACACCTTGTCACTAGGCAATATCGCTGGAAACTCTACCACATCCCACTGGTCGCTCATCACATCACTAGCCTGTGCCTTAATCAACTTACCCGTCAAATCTTTCAAACTCCAACGAGTCATAACCACCACTATCGAACCACCAGGCTGTAACCTCTGCCTCGGNCCAGAAGTGTACCACTCATACGCACTCTCTAACGCATTCTCAGATAACGCATCTTGNTCCGAATGCGGGTCATCAATAATGAGCAAGTCAGCACCACGACCCGTAATCGCACCTCCAACACCAGCCGCATAATATTCACCACCTTCCGACGTTTCCCACCGTCCAGCAGCTTTGGAATCAGCTTTAAGATTAACATCTGGAAATACCTCCCTATATTGTTCCGTCTCCATTAAATTTCTAACTTTACGACCAAACCGTACCGCTAACTCAGCAGTNTGNGTCGTCTGAATAATTTTTAAACTAGGATTCTTACCTATCAACCACGCAGGTAATAAATAACTTGCAAACTCACTTTTAGTATGTCTAGGAGGCATATTGACAATGATCCGTGAGCCACGATTAGTTGATAACTTCTCAAATTGCTTGGCTACTTTACGATGATGTTTACCCTCAATAAAACCCTCATAAACATGATTTACAAAAACCATAAAATCATCTTGTGCCTTATCTCGAATGGTCAGTCTACGCTTGGCTTCCTCCAGTGCCAATATCTCACGAGCCACATCATCACTTACCGCGTTTAAATTCATACCCTAATATCAACCCTCTGTGTCGATTTAGGCTTAGACTGCTCACGCCTCTCCTCTACTCGAGCTTGTTCCACTTGCCTTTTGTCCTTAACAGGCACCAACGGAACACGGTCTTTAATACTCGTTACTTCCATCACGGTTCTCCGTCCAATGATAATTATCTTGAATTATATTTATAAAACCTACAACTTGCTACTACTTTACTACTAATAAGGGGGACAAAAAATTTTTTAGCCGATTTTTGACTACCGACCAAAAAACCCGATCCGATCTAAGTACCTAGGCAGCCAACAGATCCGAAACGGGGGAACGATCCCCCGTTCCAATGACTGATTAATCGAGTTTACCGTTTGTATCCTTTAAGATCTTTAACGCTATACCCCATAGCGCGTCCATTCTTTTTTGTTTAATTTTTCTAATGTCCTGATAAATAGATATGATTAAACCTATCGATAACAACGAACCAATGATCGTTAAGTAGATCAATGATTCAACAATTATCGGATCTGTCATATAAACAATCACCATAAATAAAATATTAATTGCTATTAGTTCAATAAATGTTTCGGTATTTTCTGTCATATTGGTTTCCCTTTAGGCGACATTAGTCGCCTTGTTATTGTGGTTATCGTTTAAATAATTAATAGCTTGGCTGGATAATCCAAAAGCTTTTTGCATTTGTTTAGGTTTATCTTTTAGCATTGAGATCCAGCTATTTAAATATTGCGCATGATCCTTTCGCACTTGTGGCGTAACGCCTAAAGTGCAGCATAAAATCGCCGCGCCGGTTTCTGCCACTAGTTCCTCGAAGGCGTAGTTTTTCTGTCCCTTTTTAAATCTGTCCAGTCTATGTTTTGCGCCTGTCCAATGGATCAATTCATGCAGCAAAGTAGAATAATAATTTTCTACTTGTGAGCTGGACGGCGTATCAGTAAAAGATCCTTTTGCTGGCATTTCGATAGTATCGATCGCCGGTTTATAGCAAGGCGTGCAATATTCAATGTGCTTAATGTTCGCCTTTTGACTGGCTACGAATTGATCGACGTTATCAATTGAAAACTCTACATTTTCGATTTCTGGTTTATCTTGTGTTTGCATGTTTGTTTGTTCAACATTGAAAACATTAAACCATTTTATATAACCAATATTTATTTTTTCCGGATTGCCAGAACTGTCTAAAACTACTTCGCCATTTTGTTTTTTATCAACAAGTTTTTTATCAAAATAAGAAACTAGTGTTGCCTTTTCGCCTTTATTAATGCGAATATTCCGTTGTTTAAAATATAAAAATGTCCCCCAGTGATTCGACGTATATCCCTTTTTAAGTGATATGATTATTAACCTAAGAAAGTTTAAACCGTTGTACGTTTCGCCATTTGATAACTTAGTGGGTAAACCACTAGTTTGACATTGTGTAACTAATGGTGCGATCCAGTCGCTGCCTTCTTTTTCCATCAACTCAATTAGATCGTTAAATATTGTTTTTTCTTTTTCGTTATTTTTCATGGTTCTTCTTCCTTTTTCCTTTGTTTAATAAGTGAATCCAACACTAACCACTGTATCGCCTTTGAGATAAATACATTTAGAAATATCACTCTCATTGTCACACTGATATTTTTTTTCACTTCGATCATAACTACCTTTAGTGTAGATAGTTTTTGATTCTGGTTTTCTTTTAAAGTATTCGCCTTTATCTATACTCTTTAAAGATTTTAGATATACAACGTCACCATCAATTTGAATCGTCTTATCTGTCATTTTTTATTATCCTTTTAATTAAATTAATAATATTAATTATGAATGTTTTTAGGGTTATTTTCAATAAAAAATACGTTTTTTTAGTTCTTTCTATATAAGACGGCAATAGCGGGTAAAGTGTCAGGATGATCTGATATTTCGGCTGGACCGGCTGCCGGGACCATAGATGCCAGGACGATCTGAAGATGCCAGGACGATCTGAAGATGCCAGGACGATCTGAATATCACTAAAAAATCTAGTTCCTGACAATTTTATTTATTTACTTATAAGTTTATTAATACTACTTATTTAAATCCAAGAGCCCGAAAACCCGAAAACCCGAANACCCGAATCCCGAAATCCCGAATCCCNNANTCNCNNANCCCNGAGCCCAGAGCCCGAAACCCGGAGCCCGGACCCAAGCTGGAAATAAAAAATCTTTTTAAGTGTTTATTTTATTAAAAAAATGGGTTAAAATTTAACTTTAAAGTTAAAAGTTAAAAAGGTAATTATNATGCTAGCAACTCAAGANATTTCGAACGCTAAAAAAACGAAGGGGATAGCTACTACCTATCGAGCCGGAAAAGGACACGAGTTTAAAACGTGTCCGAATAGCTGCAAGTTAAAACCGGCTTGTAAATCTGGAACGGATAAAGTAGATACTAGTTATTTAAAAACTTTATTAAAAGCCGTACCCAAAAAAGGGATCGCTTTTACATATTCGCATTTTCATTGGGACACTTGGTTTCCTCTTTATAAAAAAATTAAGGAAACTAATAAAAACGTCACTACGATCAACTATTCCGCCGATAGCTGGAAAGATGCTGTTAAAGCTGTTAAAGCTGGAATACCAACAACGACACAAATACCAGAATCTGAAGTAGTAAAGTATAGAAAAGGTAAAGTGCGCGCTGTGCAGTGTCCAGAGACTAACGGACGGGTGTCCGGTTGTTTAGACTGTGGCGGCGGCGTCCCATTATGCGCGAGAGCGGATCGGGATTATGTAATAGTATTTCCAGCTCACGGATCTCATAAAAAGAAAGTGGGAACTAGTGAAGCTGGCGGCTGCTATACTTCATCCGGTAATGTTGCCATCCACTATAAGAGATACGCCAACCAAAAACAAAACGAAACGGACATCGAAAAGTTAAAACGGTTCGTGNCTGGGTTGCCCAGAGGATCAATATTAAGACATCATATAACCGGTGACATCGGGAAAGATAATTAAAATTTAGAAACAAAAAGGGGTTAAAAATGAAAGATGAATATTTCGTAGTTGATTTTGGATCGGCTTTAATTAGTAAGACTGATTATATAAAAATTGTTACTGGTGAATTGAGTTTCAAACAATGGATTAAAGATAATCCACCACAAGTAGACACAGTATTAACAGAAGATGGTAAAGAGGTAGAGCTATGAATCCCGAAAACCCGAATCCCGAAAACCCGAAAGAAGTTTTTATAGTTTATAAAAATTGCGGTAAATGGGAAATAGATGAAATATTTGAAGAAGAAAGTGACGCTATAAGATATGTTGATGAGTATAAAGAAGAATTTGAACTAATCGACAATTTTATTAAATATGAAAAAAGTTTAGTAACTGAAGAAGAATTAATTAATTTACAGAGAGAGGTAGAGTAAATGAAAGATAGTTTAGCTATAATATGTTTATGTGCAGATGATCGAGAGCATTTATTAGTGGCAATGGGCGATGATGAATTTGGTAAGGGTTTTATGAAATGGTTTGATGATGGCTTACCAGAAACAGATAGTTATTATCATTATATCGACACAAAAATATTTACCCAATTTGAATGGGGCGAATATGGTTTAAATAAACCAGAAGACTTAATCGGTGAAAATGTCAGTGTTCATGAAGGCGATGTCTATGCGGATATTCCGGGCGATGAAGTTATAGAAATTCTTGATGTATATAAAGCAGCTAGTTATTTTCCGAAAGATTAGGGGGGAAACCCCCTTTTTTATCGCCCGGGCTTATGATATTATTAACATGTTCTTTTTTCAGAACTCTCCTTTGGTAAGCCCCGTTATTCCCCCCAAAAGGTACGGGGCTTACTTTAACCCCGAACCCCGANNCCCGANNNCNNNCACCCCGAATCCCGAGCCCCGATTCCCGTTAAATAATCAATTAATCCTTGATACTTGTCCCCATACCATGAACAAGGAACCACTAACCCCGAACCCGAAAACCCCGATCCCGAATCCCGAACCCCGACCCGAAGGCCATGCTCCGCTAACCCCCGACCATGGGCCCCGTCAAACAAATATAGGTTCGAGGATGAGAGGGCCTTAACCAAGTAAAAAGATGTTCCTTTTGACTGTGAAAGGCTATAATGCCAAGCAATTTGGTGTGGTGAAACAGAAACTCGGTGAGTTTTAGTAACTTTTAGTTCTAACCAGATTGAATATCCATCGATACAGATATATACATCAGGAACACCACCACCGATGCGGTTTTCTATTCGATTTACAAACCAATTTTTAGGCAGATTCTTTTTTAGAGTTTTCCAAAACTGGGCTTCCGGCTGAAGACTCATCTATAATTTCACCTTCGATAAAAGCTGTCGGGTGTGTTTTTCTTAATTCACCCAACCTTTTTTCAATTTCGTCTCGCGACATATTTTCTATCGCATGGTAGTGGTTTGTTTCTCTGCGGTCTATCGTTAAGCCGCCTAATGATGATCTAATCTTCTCAGCGTTTACGGCTGCTGAAAATTGATTCTCTTGCTCGGCCTTAATGGATAGTTCTCGAAACCTTTTTAGTTGACCCATTAATGTTACACCGTATTTCTTTTCGCGGTCCTCTCTCAGTTCTTCGATATACTCAAGTACATGCGGAAACTCTACCCCATTTAGCAGCGCATAGGCTTTATTCTTAGCTATACCATTGGTATCTGAGTAACCGGCTAATCTAGCGCATTCTGCGTTGCTATGAGTGCCGTCGACGTAATGCCTAGCAAACTCTTTCTGACGGTTCGTTAGCTTTCGATTGTGAGTCTGCTCAACCTTATCCGCTATACGGTCTACACGTTTTTTAAAGTAATCGGCCTTAGTCTTCTTCATCGGTAATCCTTTTGCTCTTATATATACCCCCAGATTTATTTTAATAAAAAATTTTTTATTTTTCAAAAGCTGCATCGGACAAAAAGTTACTTCAAAATGGGACAAATCAATTAGTTTTGGGACAAGTGGAACGAGCAATGGGACGGGATCCATGGTCTAACTATCTGATTTATTTACACAATTTTTTATCGTCCCACATGTCTCACTTTTTTTACCCAAAAAAAATATTTTTAAAAGTGTTTTGTGAAAACGGGGTATATATAGAGCAAATTAAATACAATAAGACTACATAATTATTAAATCGTATGTTAATATTGTTTTTAATGTGTTAATACCATATAATAATCTTAGGATTTGCTATTAAAAAAGGAGAGAACATGAACAAAACTAAAATTACTTATGATTTACTTTACTTTCGTCTTGATACCCTTAACTTTTTAACACGATGGGTAGACGACTCTGCCGACTACTCGGCTTATGCAATAAATGAAAAGGGCGAATTAACTACTAACGACGGCAAGGTAATCGTTGCCACCGGTCTTAAAAAAACCGCGTTGTGGCAGTGTATGACTGATATGTGTAAGGGCGTTGTAACTCAAGGAAAATTAAAAGGCCATTTCGAAGATCTTAATTATACAGACCTTGATAACCCTCTGTTGGCGATTTCATCATAGGGGGTTAATAAATATTTATTGCTCATATTAAAAAAATAGATTAAAATATGATTTAAAGTGTTGAAAGTTCAAAGGAGAGAACATGAATAAAATTACTAAAACAATTTCAATCTGCAAGTGGTTCCAGAAAAACGGCATAAACGACATTAATAAACCACTGACCCCGAACAATATACTGTTTAATTTCTTATTAGACACTTGGGGTATATTTGCCTTACGTAATTGGCTGTCTAAAATAAGTCTTTATTTCGATATTTTAAAGGTGCGCTCATATCCCTTTACTATTGTATGCACTGACTCTTATAACAAAAGAAACAACAAAATTTTTAAAAACGGTAATGCGTTTTATAAATACTTAGTAAGTCGTGATTATGGTGTCGAGGATATCCCTGAGATCAAAGAAATGTATTATGCAATTACAAACGTTAGAGGCAAAGAGTTATTTACTAGACAAAAGGGGGCAGAGTCATGAGCCATACAGATGATTGTGTACGTTGCGGCAAAGATACAAGTTTTGGCAGTGGTAGGTTTGTTAATAGGCTCCCAGCTAGTGCTGATTACGAAGTAATAGATGATAGCGGCAATGTAATTTATGAGGAGGGGCAATACAGAGACGGCTATTATTGTGCAGAGTGTGCAGCTAGGCCATGTTGCCGGTGTGACCATATGATCCCGTTAGACGAAGATATAACAGCGCATGACTGCGGTTTAGATGAGTTTACAGACGGCAGTTATTGCGTCCATGAACAATGTTTAACGGTAGAAGAAACAAAATTATTTGAACAAATGAGGGGATAATGTCCCCAAAATTATTTCACGTAGTCTATAAATATATAGGGAGTTAATAATTATGGAAATGACTAAAGGCGAAGCAATGGTTGTGATTTGGGAAATAGCTAATGATTATTTTGAAAATTGCATTAACGACAGCGAAGATAAAGAAGAGGAAATAGCACACATTTTACAGGCAATGAGTGTTATTTCTGAGGGTTTAGGGTTTGAAAAGGTAACAGACTCCGAAGGTAATGTTTACCACCAAGAACCGGTTTATGTAAAAAGGGAGTATAGCGATGAATAAGAGCGAAGCAATGGTTGTAATTTCGAGGATAGTTAATTGTCATACTGAGTCGATTGACGACTGGGAGACTGACGAGGAACGAGAGGCGGAGATAGAACATATCTCACAAGCTATGGATATTATTTATGAGGCCTCGGGATTTGAAAAAGTAACAGATTCCAGAGGGAATGTTTACCACAGAGAAGCGGTTTATGTAAAGGGAGAAGACTAATGACTAAACTATATTTATATGCAATTGAGGGCGACTGTAGTGCGAGAGGAATATGCGACTGGGCTAGTATTTTACCATTGAAAAATGATGAAGAAGTTGAACTGGCTAAGGCTTACATTCGCAACGATATGGAGTGTGATTTTATTTACGCGGAAGTTGATTTGTTGGTAAATAGCCCATCACCAGAGCAAAGAAAGGCTTTAGACGAACTATACGCAGAAGAGCGTGAAATCTACTTTGCATTGAAAAAGAGAGGTGTTTTTGAACATAAATGGCACGGGCGGACAACATGGAAAATCATTCCAGAATCTGCTATAGATCAAATAAGAGAGCAAGAAGAAGATCAGAGGAGGCTATATGAAAAACGTGCTTAATTTTAAAAAGAAAGAACCAAGGTCCTTGGACCATGATGCAGTAACTAGAGTTGTATCAGAGTTATCTGCGATTATGGGTAAATCTTATACTGACGGCGAGTCTAACTGTCAGGATTACTACGACTTGTTCTTAGGGGCATATATGACCTTTGACTGGGCGTGTGGTGTGATGCTGCGTATTGACTCAGAGAGTAATGACCCTATCTTAATAATGGTCAGTGATGTATGGCGGCGGAACCCGTTAAATCAAGTTAAATTTAAAAAGATAACTAAATTACAATCAGTATCTATTCAATTGGTGTAAGGAGGTAATATGAAGATATCATTAAGCACCGAGCAATTTAATATTTTAAAACAGGCCATAAAAGGTAGTTTGTTAGAGGATCCGCCAATCGATAATATTGAGCAATTAGAAAACGCTTATAGTGTTCTAGAATCTGTTGAAAAAAATCGTTCTCATACACAAAACTATGACAGCGATGGTGTAACTAATTTATTTGCTAAAAACTATTGTAGCTAGGAGAACGGCATGGGAAAGATATTAGATATAACTGATAAACTTGATTTTCGTAGAGTGGCTGATATATTCAGCTATTGGGGTGATGTGCCAAGAAATGTCCGTTTACATTTTTATTTAAAAAAAGCACGAAAAGAGCAATCCTTTATGACCATTTTAGAATATATCGAGGAAAGCGAATTATCTGAGGAAGATATGCAGCGGCTGATGAAACTCAGCGATGAAGATATTTTTAAAATTATGCGAAATGATGCACGTAAAGCCAAACCGGCCGCTAAACTCATGGCATTAATGAAGGGGTTTGACCAGCATTACGGGGATCAATTTGACCACGCTCTTGTTGAAGAACGTTATAAACTAGGTAAATTTGTTTATGACAAAGAACAAGGGTATTGGATAGAGCCTTAATTATGAAACAAAATGATTATAAATTTTTAAATTGGTATTTCTTAGGGTCAGAAATAAAAAAGTGCATGGCTATAAAAAATATTTCTCAACAGAATGTTGCCGATGAGATCAAAAAATCCAGAGCCAGTGTTGCCCTATGGTTTTCAAATTCAGAGAAGTACGTGCATTTAAATCCAAGTTTTGATGAGCTTATCAAAGTGGCGAATCTGTTGCAGCTAAGTGCTGATGATTTAATTTTGTTGTCCAGTAATAAACCTTTACCAGAAAAATATAAAAATAGTTCGGCTCGAATGCAACGTAACGTCAATCGTTCTTTTAAGGCTAGATTTCGTACGGCATGGTTAAATAGATTTGAGAATGATGGGCCCTATTTACTACAGGAACTCACATTTTCTTTAAACAACCAACCAATCAATTCCATTTTTTTCTTGGTAAATCGTCAGGACATAGCATTAATTTTCGCGGGAAATAAGCCCCGGGACGGGATATTGCAGAGCTGTATATTTAAAAAACTACAACCTACAAACGAAAAATCAATAGGTGTCATCATGCCGCCAAGTCCTAGTCTGCGTCCTGAGCAGTTGATGGCTATAAAAAAAGAAGCCGAATTAATGGATCTAAAATTATTTTCTGGTGAACCAAACGGGGCTTTAGTTGATGAGATAATTAAAACATTTGATAAGAACTCATTAACAAAAAATTACACGATTAAAATTGACAAAAACAATTCTCAGAAATCAAATTCAATTAAATCTGAATTAATCGGAAAAGGTTTTACAGAAGTTAAGTATCAGGCTCTTCATAATCCACCCGAAAGATGGGGGTGCCTTCACCAACGTAGGCACCTCTGACGTTGAACTCCATCCATTCAATCGCCTCTTCATCAGTCCAGTCATTCAACTTCATTAGTATATCTATGCATTTGTCGTAATCATAAATCAGCCGGTCAGGCTTATCGAACTGTAGCCCGACTCCGATAATAGCGTCATCTAGCCCGTCTGCTTTCATCATTAGCCATGTTCCTTCAGCAGCTTCTCAATTTTTTTATAATTTTTTACAAACCATTTTATTTGATGAGCAGGAGTCCGGCTCTCTGCATCAGCAATTTGCCATAGTTGNTCCCAAACTTTTTTCTCTACTGCAACACTCTTAAACTCTTTATTAGTCATAACATCCTCTTAATTAAACCATTGTTTTACATTCTCGCCCATAACCTCAGTGGCGATATCCATTTTATTTTTGAGTGCTTTGACAATGCGCTCATCGACTGTGCCTTTACAGATAAAGTCAATATAAGTCACATTGTTCTTTTGCCCGATGCGATGCGCCCGATCCTCTGATTGCGTTCGAATCGCAAGGTCAAAACTATTAGCAAAATAAATGACGTTTTGCGCTTTGGTTAAAGTAATACCCATGCCGCCGGTTTGTGGATTACCCACAAAGAACTGCGCTTCACCGTTTTGAAACTGATCAATGGCACTGCTGCGTTCTTCATCATTTACATCACCGAAATATTGTACAACTGATTTGTTACCGTAATCTTTTTTTAGTCTTTCATAGATACGGCTAATGTCATATCGAAACCTAGACCAGATGATGGTCTTACCCTGAACTTCTTGTAATACGGCCATGAGTTCTTCGATACGATTATCAGGTAAGTCTATTATCTCACCTAAGTCCGATTTAAAATGCCCCGATAGGATCTGCTGCAATCGTAATAATTGTGTCATCACATTATTAGCAGTCATAAACTCTTCATCATCTAAATGCGATACGCAATACTTTCTTACCTCTTCATAGACTCTCATTTGCTCCGAGCTCATGGTTACTTCTCGAATTTGATAAATCTTTTCAGGTAAGTCTAAGCATTCTTCTTTTAACACCCGGGAAGAAAAATGTTGCAACAAAGAGTTAAGCTGCTTTAAGTTTTTAAACCCGACTACATCCTGGAAGCTATGAGACTGTAGATGCCTACGCACTATCACTGCATAACGATATTGAAATTTATGAAACGAGTCACCTACATCACCTAATAAATTTTTAGACAAGAATCTGATCTGCGCCCATAAGTCTAATGGTGACTTGGTTATNGGGAAACCCGTCAAGATTCTTCTGTAAATTGCAAACTCACTTAACTTNATAATATTCTTTGTGCGTTTTGCCGTAGGCTGTTTAATGGTCGTTGACTCATCTATCGCTAACATTGAACGCGAGCGCATCAAAAACTTTTGTAAGTAAGCGCAACCTTTTTGTGTAGACAGTGCCTCGATATTAATAATAAAGATTCTTAACTCCTCACAGTCTTCTAAAAACTCTTCCCGTTCTTTTAATATTTTTTTAGAAGTCGTAGGTTTCCACACTACTATTTTAGTTTTTATGCGATCAGGTAAATGATTTGGTATCTCTTGTTCAGCCCAATTACGGTATACGCCTTTAGGTGCGGTGATAACCAAAGCATTTATGAAATTATTTTCATACAATGTCGCAGCGTTATCTATACATACTTTAGATTTGCCGGTCCCCATCTCCATAAACCACGCATAGTTTTTTGAGTTCCAACATTTTTGCAACACTTCTTTTTGGTGGTCATACGGTTTCGTCTTGAACACATATTTCTTCATTAGCACTTTCCATTATTTTCATTAAACGTAATAGTAGATCGTAATCGTCTTCGTTATCTGTATCAAAGTTTATAGTTATACTTACTTTCAATGTGTAAGCCCTACTTTTATATCTTCAATCTTTTCTTCATGAACCGTGACCCGTGAAGATTGTGACTCGTTAGATTCCTCGAGTCTTTTTGTAATTTGGTTCAATGCTGCCTTTGCGCCATGTTGCCAACCTAATTTAAATGCAGCCATCTCTCCCTCTGTTTTTAATGTATCCAAATAATTTTGTGATATTTCTGCGTCATCTAACCAATTTTTATTTTTTTCCATGATTTTTTACCTATAATTAATTTATATAGCATATTATACTAATTTTTTTACAATATTCCATTAAAAAAATGTTTGATTTCTATTATTTCCCATATTATACTGCACTAACTCATCGCTTTTAAGCGATTTAACATAGAAAGATGGAGAGTGAAAGATGATTGAATATAGGTTGATACCAGACAGTGTTAAGAAGACAGCATTAATTGGCTTATCTATGAGCCGTTGTGTTGTTGATATTTTAACTAATAAGGTGGAGTTGGTTGATGTTGTGGGTATGATTACAAATACTCGCATATCAAACTACGACGCTATAAAAGATGTCTGTAAAGACTACCAAGAACATTTTGGTGATTCAGTAGGTAGTCTTGATGATTGGATTGACACCACGATGTATTTGGTTCTTAACACTCGATTCTTTCAGTTTAGGGTATGGGAGCCAGAGTGTGATCGATTAGGCATTCGCTTCGAACCTTACGATAACTACAAGAGAAACCATGGTGATATAAACCATTGGTTACCTGTAAATCGTGATGCGTTTGTAGGTTTGCATGTGATTTTTAATCAGCCTTCCCACACTAGCGCAGTCATACCAGAGAATTTTAATCAACAATATGGAGAGTGAAAAATGGCAGAAGCAAAAAAAGCAATTATATTGCAACCAATAACAATAGACACAGTAAGTTTAAGAATAGTTGGCACGTCACCAATCGTACAGCATAAGTGGTCAGAGAAAGCAAAAAAGATGCTTCGTGACAAACATGCGGGGGTAAAAACTAAAACAAGAGATAAGAGAGATCCAAAGGCCGAGTTTGAGGCTTGTTTATATGTTGGTCAAGAGACTAATCAATTTGGAGTACCTTGTAACGCTCTTAAAAACTGTATCATCAACGCAGCCCATAAAGATATTGGCGTAGAGAAGACGCTAATTAGAAAGAGTGTCTTTATTGAGGCGCAAGATATTGATAAAGACGAAAAGGTTGACATGGTTTTATTTGATACTGCGGATAAACCAGAGATGCGTGAAGACATAGTTAGGGTAGGGACGGGAACGGCTGACCTACGCTATCGACCAGAATTTAAAAAGTGGTCTATTTTGTTTAACGTGCAAATGAACACTGATGCGATTCAGTTAGATACCTTTGTAAATTTAGTTAATCTAGCTGGGTTTGGGGTTGGCTTACATGAGATGAGGCCACAAAAGTCAGGAGACTATGGTAGATTTAAGATTGACGAAAATCATCTAGTAACAGGTAACAAGCAAACTTTAAAAGGAGATTAATTGATGTCAAATTACGTATGGGCGGATACTCGACCAGGTAGTGATTTAAAAAGAACAGGTGCTGACCCTAACAGGGTCAGTGCCGAGATTTTACAGGTTGACAAAATATATGGTGGCAAAGCTCCTACTGGATCTTATTACGAGTATGTAAAAGATAATCCAAATGCGGAGGGCTACAAATTATTTGAACACGATGACTCCGTAGCTGCCTACAAACAGAGGCTAGTGCAAGAGCGTGAAATCAAACGATCACTGGTAATTATAAAAGCAGAAGTAGTAGAGCGACAATTAGAAGCTCCGATTAGGGCGTTTGTAAATATCAATACGAAAAATTCTGAAGGTAAAACTATAGGGGTTTATTTTCATATTGATGAAGTGCTTAACGATCCTGAGAAGAGAGCTAAGATGGTAGCTCGAGCAAAGCGTGATGCAGAGAGTTTNATAAAAAAATATAANTGTTTAGAAGAACTATCAGCAGTAATAGAAAACTTGGAAAAAGTTATTGAGGCAGATTAGGTGAGTTGGGTTTGGTTGCGTTCTGTTTCGTTAAGTTTTGGCGGGTATGGTAAGTTGTGTTCAGTTCAGTTGCGGTTCGTTGAGTTGGGTTTTGTTAAGTTAAGTTTAGTTTTGGCGGGTGTGGTACGATGCGGTTTGGCGTGTTGCGTTGTGTTAGGTTTGAGGTGAGTTCAGTTTTGGCAGATGCGGTACGTTGAGGTGAGTTCTGATTTGGCATGGTATGTTTTGTTCAGTTTTGTTTTGGCAGATGCGGTGAGTTTCGGCACGTTGCGGTCAGTTTGGTTTCGGTTCGTTAAGTTTTGGCAGAT
>FUFK010045005.1_pt2 | contig 25249 bp, 25 predicted proteins | sample 1021851 | NCBI WGS metagenome assembly FUFK01 (sample SAMEA51879418, study PRJEB19060) | metagenome | reverse complement strand
GGCGTGTTCTGGCTGCAGACCCACTTTCCGTCTCAGGAATGGGATGCCCTGCTGTCTGGGCAGGCTGCTTTTGGCATGGACTGCATCGATGACCTGATCACCGACGCACGTCAGGCCGGCCTGAATGTGGAGTGGGAAGCATCCGTCCCCAGCTGAGTACTTCTGAATTCCCCAAAAGCCCTGCACAAGGCTGCGTTGCAGGGCTTTTTAATGGCTTAACGACTCTGAATACTCAAGCCACCAAGCGNTTGAGCATCGGCAANTCCGACAGNTCATCCCTCCACTCCTGGGCCCAGAGGGCCTGACTGCGCTCNTAAACCTCCATCAACTGCTCAACGGCGCGCTCATGGAAATCAACGCGCAGATCCAACAGCGGGAAAGCCGCTTCNCCGCTCACCTGCACCGCCGCTGACGTGCANAAGGGAGANCGATGGTCACCNCCAGCCGCTTCCCCNGCCNGNAGAGCCATCATCAGGCGGCGGCCCAGTTTCAAGCTGGGGTCGCTGGTGAGAAAGGCCTGCTCCATGGCTGCCAGCACGCCCTCATCCACCAAGCAATTGCCGGCAACAGACAGATCACGCTGATGGCGATGCCCTGCCCAAGGGCCGCAATCCTGCCCCGTCCAACAGGCCGTACGACCGTCCAGATCGATCAGGTGAAACTGACGCCGGTCACGGTGTTGATCATCGGCAAGAAGGCTGGCCAGAACGCTCTCGGCATCCGAACTCTGCTCCAGGCGCTCAAGGCCACAAATCCCCAGATACGGATTGGTGTGGGCCTGGGTGGCGACAGCACCAACCCCGGCGCGGATGTGAGGCACGGTGGATCCAACGGCCAAGTGACAGGTGGCAACGGCCACGCCGAAGCGACCGTTGCTGGGATCACGGGCCAGGATCGAAAAGGTCACGGCAGCTGACGGTCGAGCCGCAGCAACGTTTCCAGCAGCACCGCGGTGCCCGCCCAGCACTGCTCGTCACTGGTGAACTCTGCAGCGGAATGACTCAGGCCGCCCCGGCTGGGCACAAAAATCATGCCCATTGGCCANCGGCGGCCAACNTCCTGGGCATCGTGGCTGGCGCGGCTGGGGAGATGGCTGTNGGACAAGCCGAGATCGGCTGCGGCCTCAGCGATCGTGGCCATCACCACAGCGTCAGCAGGGGTGGGATCAACGCTGAACTGGGGGTCNACCGCAATCGGGCAGCCGGTTTCAACACCGATGCGTTCCACCTGCTGCATCAACTCCTCCACCAACTGATCGAGAACGGTNGGATCCACATCCCTGAGGTCAACGGTCAGGGCGACAGCGCCGGGGACAACATTGGCGGCATTGGGCCANACCTCCAGNCGACCCACCGTCGCCACCGGATCTCCNGGATGACGNGANGCCATGGCCTCNACGGCAAGAACAAGNCGNGANGCCGCCACNAGGGCGTCCTGTCNCAACCCCATCGGTGTGGTGCCGGCGTGNTTGGCCTGGCCCNTCACATTGATGCTGAANCGACGCTGACCNACAACNCCCTCCACAACACCGATGGCATCGCCGCGTTGCTCNAGNACNCCNCCNTGCTCAACNTGCAACTCCAGNAAAGCGGCATAGGCCTCATCNGAGCGNCGAGCNGAGGCCAGGGAGGGCCAATGGCCGCCGATGCGCGCCAGGTTGTCCTGAATCGGCTGNCNNTTGCTGGTGGCANAACTCTCCGGGTCANCGNAGGCCGTGCCCGCCAAGCCCTTGCANCCCACCATGGTCGACTCCTCGTCGGCAAAGGCGATCAACTCGATGCCGTGCCGCAGGCGCAGGCCCTGGTCTTGAAGAGCGCGGCAGGCTTCCAGACCGGCCAACACCCCCAGGGCCCCATCAAAACGTCCACCGGTGGGAACCGTGTCGAGGTGCGACCCGGTCACCAGGGCAGGGCGGTGGGGATCGAGGCCTTCCAGACGTCCGATCAAGTTGCCAGCGGCATCAACACGCACCTGCATGCCGAGCTGCTTCATCCAGTGGGCCAGCAACTCACGGCCCTGCACATCCTCCGGCGAGAACCCGCGTCGACACACGCTGCCGTCCGGCTTGGCGCCAATGCTGGCCAGCTGCTCAATCGTTGCAACCAATCGATCACGGTTTGGTCGCGCCGCAATCTTGGCTGGCTCGACCCGCGATGCAGGGGTGGTCGGAGAAGCCGAGATGAGCGCTGGCAATGCCGTGACCTTCAGTTCAAAGGAACCAACACCTTCACCTGAAAGGACCGATTGGCCTGTAGCTAGCGCAACGATTTAACCCTGATCAAAGAATTCAAACGGGCATCAGCACGCGCCAGCCCAGGCGGTCCGCCTCCCGGCGGGCCAGGGCTGGCACGTCTTCCGCCACAAACATGCGGTGCAGCATCTGCACTCCCAGCAGGTGATTGATCACCGCATCCATCTGCACACGCTCCGCGTCGGTGGTGGCCGGGTCCTCGTGACGGGCAAACAAGGCGCGCACACCGGCTTTGCTCAACAAACCAGCGGCATCGATCGCCTCATCACTGAGGTAGTCGTCGGCGAGCTGCTTCATCTGCTCCCACTTCTCAGGCTCCGTGTGGGCTGGCGGGGCCATGAAGGCGAACTTCTCACGCCGGTACAGCACCTCCGGCAACAGGCCTGCCATGGCTTCCCTCAGCACGTATTTCTCGGTTTTCCCCTTGATCCGCAATTCGGGCGGCACCTGCACCGCCACCGCAGCCAGATGGTGATCCAAGAAGGCGGGTCGTGCCTCCATGGAATTGGCCATGTCGACCCGATCGCCACCCCAGGTGAGGATCTGGCCCTCCAGCATGGTCTTGATCCAGACGTACTGGGCCTTGTCCAGGGCATGGCGCCCGTCCAGTTGATCCGCATCCAGTTGCGCGGCAATCGCCTTGCCCGGCGAGTAACCCTCCAGGGCTTCGGCATGGGACTGCGCCAGAAGCTCCGGCACCAAGGGCGCGCAGGCCAGCCACGGCTGCAGGCAACTGGGGGTGAAGCCGACCACCGCATCAAGATCGGGGTCATCCACCTGGTTTTCAGCCAGCATCGCGCCCTTCACCAGAGCATTGGACTGCTGGAGCAGGCTTTCCCAGCTGGCGCGCTCCTCCTGCGGCAAGTCATCCAGACCATGGAGGAACATGTCGCGGCGGAAGGCGGGGTAGCCGCCGAACAGCTCATCTGAGCCTTCGCCAGTCATCACCACCTTGTAATCCACGTCGTTGACGTGACGGCTCATCAAGAACTTCGCCACCGCCAGGGTGTTGTAGATCGTTCGCTCCGCATGCCAGATGGTGCGCTCCATGTGGCCATAGAGCTCCTGGCCCGAGAGACGCATCAGATCCTGCTCAGCGCCGGTGGCTTCGGCCATCTCCCGGGCAATCGGCGACTCGTCGTAACGGGCGTCGTCAAAGCCGATCGTGAACGCCTTCACCGGTGCCTGGCTCACGGCTGAGGCCAAGCCAAGGATCGAACAGCTGTCAATGCCGCCGGAGAGGTAACAACCCACCGGCACATCAGCCACCATGCGCAGCTCAACGGCCTCCAGCAAGGCCGCACGAACGGCAGCGATATGGTCGGCTTCGGTTCGCTTGGGGTCTCGCTCGTCCTTCCGCGGAAAGTCGACGTCCCAGTAGGTGGACTCCGACACTTCCAGATGGCCATTCACCCGTTGCACCTTGAGCACATGGCCGGGCTTCACCTGATGCACCCCGGCGAAGGCTGTGGTGCCGGGAACCATGGTCTGCATCAACTGGTGGAACAGACCCTCCGAGGTGAAGCGTCGCTCCACCGCCGGATGGGCGAACAGCACCTTCAATTCGGAACCGAACACCAGACCCTCAGGCGTCATCGCCCAGTACTGCGGTTTGATGCCGAAGCGATCCCGCACCAGGTANAGGCAGTCTTCGGCCCGATCAAACAAGGCGAAGGCGAACTCACCGCGCAACAGGGGCAGGGTCGCCTCCAAGCCCTGGCGTTGGTANAGCCGCAGCAGGATCTCGGAATCGCTCTTGCTGCTGAAGCGCACCCCCTGGGCGGTGAGGTCAGCCCTGATCCGCTGGAAGTCGTAGAACTCACCGTTATGAGCCATCAGCACCTCACCGTCATCGGTGAGGAAGGGCTGCCGNGCCCGTGACTCATTCAGGTCAATGATCGAAAGGCGGGCATGGCAGAAGCCGACGCCGGCCTGATCGAGCACCTCAACGCCGAAACCATCGGGCCCGCGATGGGCCTGAATCGCCGCCATGTTGACCAGCAGCTGGCGATCCACCGTCTGNTGACGGTCNGCNTTGAAAACACCTCCGATTCCGCACATCAGCCCNCCTCAGATCACATCCATCACGCGTTCGGCCCGATCCACCATGCAGGTGAGCAGGGCCATCCGCAGGAACACAGCTCCCCTGGCCTGGCTGAAATACCAGTTGTGAGGCGTGTCATCCATGCAGGTGCTCAGTTCCGCCCCCCGCGCCAAGGGATGGAGCACGATCGCTTCCGGTTTGAACGGCATGTCGCGGGTGAGGCGGAATCCNCCGCCGTGTACTTCATAGGAGTCGCCGACCCAGGCAATGGCATTGATGTAAACGACATCCAAGTCGGGCACTTCAGCCTGAAGATCCGTGCTGGAGCGCACCTTCATCCCACAAGCTTCAAGCTCCTCCAACTGTCCTGGGTCGAACAGCGGCTGATCCGGCTCCAACTCGGGGGCGTGAATCACCACCACCTCGTCCACGGTCTGCGGGAATTTGGCCAGGATCCTCAACAGGGAGCGAACCGTTCGCATCCGCGAAGGGATTCCGACAATCCCAATGCGAATCCGATCAGCGGGTGCCACTTCAGCTTCAGCAAGCTTGGGGCGCCACTTGAAGATCGTGTACAGATCGGCCATCGCCTGGGTGGGATGCTCATCGATCCCATTTCCAGCGTTGATGATCGGGATCCGAAGGGTGGACGTCATCGCGTAAACGGCACCGGGATCGCTGTCCCGAAGCACCACACAATCGCCGTAGTTGTTGAACATATGGGCGACATCTTCGAGAGACTCGCCCTTGGCGATCCCTGTGGTGGCCCTGTCGGTGATGTTGATGGAAGTACCGCCGAGTCGGTGCCAAGCACTGTCAAAAGACAGCCGGGTTCGCGTGCTCGGTTCGTAAAACGCGTTGATCAGAATCTTGCCGGTGAGCGGCGTGTTGTGACGGCAATAGCGATCTGGATTGCTCTCAAATTTCGCCGCCAGCCGAAACACCTGCAACAAAACCTCGGGGCGAAACGGTTGGATCGACACCACGTGCTGATCCACCAAATCCTTCAAAGGCTCAACGTCTTCAGCAATGGCAGCCAGCAGCTCCTGGGGTTGGTTCTGCCCGTAGACATCGGGCCCCATCGGCTCAAACCGAATCTGAACCGAAGACGCGTCCACAACTGCTGTTTTGGCCTGTGCCATAGCGGGATCGGATCAACACTCTGTTTGCCAAACCGAGTGCTAAAGCCAGGAACTACATCTTTCACCGGTAACAACAACCACACTGCTTCGTCCACGAAGAAGCAGCTTCTTAAGCAAAGATCCGGAAAGGATTGTGCTGGGGTGGACGGCTAAAGGAGACATCACCAAACCCGGCCATTGCGCCACTCCACCCACCAGATCAGCAGCAACACGAGCACCGACAGCACCAGGGCGAACTGACTGGCCACCAGCAGAGCCTGAAAGCCCGACAGACCAACGAGGCCGGCCATCAAAGGAAGCGTTTGGATCATCCCTCCTCCTGCAACAAGGTGAAGTCGAAGCGTTCCGGCCAGAACCGACTGCCCATCAGCATCACAATCGCCGACACGGCCGCCGAAAACACAGCAGCGCAATAGGGCGCGATCAGCACATAGGCGAGCAGGCCCACAACGCTGCCGGCGAGCATGGCCGCAATGGCAGCTGTGCGGTTGGCTGTGCGCCAGTAGAGACCACACGCCACAGGCCAGACCGTGGAGGCCACCAGGGCACCGGTGAAGAACAGCACCGACGCCAGCGAATCAAGCCGCGGCCAGGACAGCGCCAGGGTCACGACGGCAAGTCCCACCACCATCAGCCGCGCCGCCTGCTTGAGCTGCAGGTCGCTGGCCTGAGGCCGCAACAGGCGGAANTACACATCCTCCGCCAACAGATCNGCGGTGGATGCCAGCANCGAATCNANGGTGGAGGTGAGNGAGGCAAACACCACCACAAACACCAGNGCNGCGCCNCCGGCCCCGAGNAGATCNGCNGCCATCACNGGGAANACCATGTTCACCTGCTCGAGAGGCANCTCACGGGCCAGGGCCACCAGGCCNATGGAGCCNGTCACCATCGGCACGCTCATCCAGGCGATGCCCCCCAACACGAAGGAGGTCATCACCACCGAGCGCCGACTGGCGAANACCCGGGACCACCAGATGTTGTTGTGAAACACCTCGCCCATCGAAAAGAGGGCGGAATTCCAGGCGATCAACAAGCCCGCCGGCAGAAGCAGATCAAGCCGATCGGGATGCCGGGCCAGCAAGGAGGCATGCACCTCGGGCATCGGGAATTGACGGAAGGCGAGCACCGCCACCACCGCCAGCAACACCATGATCAACAGCGACTGGATGAAATCGGTGCCGATCACGGCCCGCATTCCGCCGAACAGGGTGTAGANGGTGGCAACACCAATCACCACCACCATTCCCACGTGGTAATCGAAGCCTGAAAGCGCCTGCAGCANCAGGCCAGCACCCATCGCCTGGGTCATCAGAAAGCCCAGGGTGTAGANCGCGGTGATCAACATGAANACCCACCAGGCCAGACGCCCGTAGCGCAGACGAATGAAGTCGCCGCTGGTGCGCCCGTTGGGCATCAACTGCTTGATCCGCGAGGCCAGGGGGGCGAACAGAATCAGACCAAGCCCGGCCAGGGCATAGCTGAACATGCCCCAGAGGCCGGTTTTGTAGCCGAATTCAGGGGCGAGCAGGGTGGTGTTGCCGGTGACCCAGGAGGCCATCAACGTGGCCGTGCTCAGGGCCAGCCCGATGTTGCGCCCCGCCAGCATGTAGTCGTCGGCATTGCCTTGACCGCGCCGNCCCCAGGCAATCCCCAGCGCCACCCAGAGAACNGAGAACAGCACCACCAACGCCCAGGCGATCCCNGGCTGAAGGAAGGGAACCGAGTCAGCGGACATCCGTCGACCCCCTGCGGTTCCAATACAAGTGTCCGCGCAGAATCATCACCACCGTCGCTGCAGTCACAACGGCACCAAGGGCAAAGATCAGACGCGCCCAGAGCAATTCATCCAAGGCGAAGTGCGTTTGAACTCCAGAAACAGATAAGCAAAGGGGGCAGCAGGGCCTGACCCTGAGCCCTCGATTCGGGTGCCTATGGATACCCAAACAACAGGCGATCAGCGCCCTATCGCCTGAAATTGCGGAATGTGTAGCAACCACCACCCGAAGTGGAGTGGGGCGACGCCTTGGATATGCCTCGCTTGTGCGATGAGGATGTTCACCGACTACAAACCGACGGTCGGCTTCGACGAATATTTCTGCGGTGAAACGGCCAGACCACGCGCCGATCTGGCTCCACTACTCGCATCACTGGGGCAGATGGGATTGCCCGAGCTCAACCGCAGCCATGCCTCAGCCAGCCAGCTGCTGCGTCGCCTCGGCGCCACCTTCCGCCTCAACGATTCCGGGCTCAAAGGCAGCGAACGAATTCTCCCCTTCGATCCCTTGCCTCGGCTGATCGGCCGCAGCGACTGGATCACCCTGGAGCGGGGATTGCTGCAACGCCTGGAAGCCATCGACCGCTTCCTCGCCGACATCTATGGCCCCCAGCAGATCCTCAACGACGGTGTGATCCCACGGGAAGACGTNGANAGNTCCTCCGGTTGGCGACCTCAGATGCAGGGCATCAGCCTGCCCCTCAACCGCTGGTGCCACATCTCCGGGCTCGACCTGATCCGCGACGGCCATGGCACCTGGCGGGTGCTGGAAGACAACCTGCGCTGCCCATCCGGTGTGGCCTACTTCCTCGAGAACCGTCGGGTGATGAAGCGATTGTTCTCTGGCCTGTTCGAAGGCCGTGCCGTTCAACCAATTGACGACTATCCCTCCCATCTGCTGCGCACCCTTCAGGACCTGGCGCCCTGGAGCGACACCCCCCGCGTGGCGATCCTGACGCCCGGGGTGTTCAACAGCGCCTATTTCGAACACAGCTACCTGGCCCAAGAAATGGGCATTCACTTGGTGGAGGGGCGCGANCTGGTGTGCGAAGGCGGCCGGGTGTGGATGCGCAGCACCAATGGCCTGGAACCCGTGGATGTGATCTACCGCCGCATCGACGATGATTTTCTTGATCCCACCGTGTTCCGCAAAGACTCGATGCTGGGGGTGCCGGGCCTGATCGATGTGCTGCGGCAAGGACGGGTCGCCATCGCCAACGCCCCTGGCACCGGCGTCGCCGACGACAAGCTGATCTACGCCCACGTGCCGGCAATGATCCGGTACTACCTCGATGAGGAGCCGATCATCGAGAACGTTCCCACCTACCTCTGTGCCCGGCCGGACGACCAGCGCTACGTGCTCGAACACCTCGAGCAATTGGTGGTGAAGTCGGTGGCGGAAGCAGGGGGCTACGGAATGCTGATCGGCCCCCAGGCCAGCCGATCGGAGCTGGCGGACTTCGACACGAAGATCCGTGCGAATCCCCGCAACTTCATCGCGCAGCCCACGCTGCAACTCTCCACCGTGCCATCCCTCAGTGACGGTGAGCTCTACCCCTGCCACGTGGATCTGCGCCCCTACGTGCTGCGCGGCGCCAGCAACTGGGTCAGCCCAGGCGGACTGACCCGCGTGGCCCTCAAGCGAGGCTCGCTGGTGGTGAATTCGTCCCAGGGCGGCGGCTGCAAGGACACCTGGATCGTCGATGACCAACGGATGGCAGCACGGCAACCCCAGGAGGCAGTGCCGTGCTGAGCCGCGTTGCCGATTCGCTCTACTGGATCAACCGCTATCTGGAACGCGCCGAAAACATCTCGCGCTTTCTGGAAGTGAGTGAAGCGATGGCATTGGACTGTCCTCCGGGCAGCGCCGAACCGTGGCTGCCGCTGGTGGAGGTGACGGGGGATCGCCACCGCTTCGATACGGCCTACCCCGGTGCCACGCCCAAGCAGGTGGTGCGCTTCCTGCTGCTGGACCGCAGCAATCCCAACAGCATCGTGAGTTGCATTGCGATGGCGCGGGAAAACGCACGGCAGATCAGGGATGTGATCACCACGGAGATGTGGGAGCAGATCAATGATCTGCACTGGAGCCTGCAGGACGACGAAGACATCTGGCGGGAACCGGTGCAGGAGCAACTGCGGATCATCCGCCGCGGCTGCCAGCTCGTGTACGGGATCACCGACACCACCTTGAGCCGTGATCTGAGTTGGCTGTTCAGNCAGCTGGGGCGTTTGATCGAACGNGCCGACAAAACCTCCCGCATCCTCGACGTCAAATATTTCCTGCTGCTGCCCTCCCCTGAGGAGGTGGGCGGCGTGCTGGATGAACTGCAATGGATCACCCTGCTGCGCACAGCGGGGGCTTATCAGATGTACCGCCAGAGCATGCAGCACGCGATCAGCCCTGCCTCCGTGGCCCGCTTTTTGCTGCTGGACCCCATCTTTCCTCGCTCGGTGCGGTACTGCCTGCAGGGCATCAGCGACACCTTGCAACAGATCCAGCGGCAGCCAAACCAAGACACACCGGATGACCTCGACTGTTTGCGCGGACAACTCCTGGCCCGCTGGAGCTATGTGCGGATCGACAACCTGATCGAAGCCGGNCTGCATGAAGCCATTGACCAGCTTCAGCAGGACCTCAACCAACTCCACAACCTGATCCAGACCCGCTANTTCACCAGCGCCGANCTCCGTTCCACCCCCACCGATCCCGCATGCGCGCTCTCATCGTTCACCGCCTGACGTATCGGTATGANGCCCCCGTTTTCCTCGGGGAACATCGGCTTTGTTTGAGGCCCCGAGGGCAGGGGTTTCAGACCCTGCTGGAACATCAACTCAACGTGCTGCCAGAACCTCATCAACGTCGGGAACTGGTGGCCGCCAGCGGCGATGAAATCCAACGGCTCCGTTTTCTTGGCAGCACCGAGGAACTGATCTTTGAAGCCCGCAGCCTTGTGGAGACCCGACCAGCACCCCCACTGGAGAGCTGCTTCAACGGATTGGAACCACCCCTGCCCTACCCACGGGGCCAGCTCAACAGCGATCTGCAGGGAGCCCTGGAGGGCTGGTTGCCCAACGGCCAGCACGAACCCTCGGCCATCGACCTCACCCAGGAAGCCCTGATGGGCAGCAACCAGCAAACCCTGGCTTTTCTGAAGCAACTGATTGAACTGATTCAGGAGCGGGTGAAATACACCCAACGCCATGTGGGACCNGCCTGGCCGGCGGGCCGAACCCTGCGCGAACGGATCGGCTCCTGCCGCGATCTGGCCATGCTGATGGTGGCCTGCTGCCGCGTGGTGGGTCTTCCGGCCCGATTCGTGAGCGGCTANCAACTGCAGCAGCCTCCCCCGAAGGAGTACGACCTGCATGCCTGGGCNGAGNTNTACCTGCCGGGAGCGGGCTGGCGCGGCTTTGACCCCAGTGCCGGGATGGAAGTCAACGAGCGCTATGTGGTGCTGGCCACCTCCTCCAAGCCGGAACTCACCGCAGCCGTGAGCGGCAGCTTCAGCGGTCCCCCAGGAACAAACAGTGAACTGAACTGGCAGATTCAGATCAGCGAGGACGCCTCCGCAACGGAAACCCCCTCACGCAACCTGGTTCAGGCCGCCTGAAGCAACGGTTCCACCCCGTGCAACTGGGGCTTCGGCGCCGAGCTGTGGGTGGCTGCCATCAAGGCCGGGATCTCGGCGCTGTTGTAGACGCGGAATTCCCGCACCAGAGATGCACCCTCCTCACGAACCGCCTGGTTCAGAACGACGGAACCATCGGGATCGGAGATCGAACGGTGGAAAGTGCCAGGCGGGATGCGAAGGATGTCACCACCGCTCTCGAGCCGGACGATGTGGAACGGCTGTTCCCAGGCCAGGTTCACCAGGAAGAAGGTTCTGCCGCCACTGGCCGCGAGCAGATTGTCTTCCTGATGAGGATGCAGATAGAACTGCCAGGCTCCGCTCTCCGGGTCGTTGGGGGGCGACACCGCCGGGCCGCTGTGAATCACCAGGTCGCGCGCGTTCGAGGTGTCCACGGTGACGTCGAAAAAACGAACCGACGGGGTGTCGCGGAAGCGCTCGTAGGCCAGCAGTTCAAACATGTCGATGGATCCTGCGGGATCCTTCAGCTGCCCCGTTGTACCGAGGGCATCACGCAAAAACGGTGACGATCACGACGGTTCAGCCCCCCAGATACGCCATTTCCGCATGGGTTGACGCAGCGGCGGCTGGATCACGCTCCTCGCTGTAGCGGTCTTGACGCCGCTGCCAGAGCTGGCGCATGGCCTGCTCAAGCTGAAGCTCCGACGCGAGCGCGGGCTTGAGATCGGTGCCTTCAGCGGAGAACAGGCAGGTGAACGCCTGCCCATCGGCGGTGACACGCAAGCGGTTGCAATCCCCGCAGAACGGCTCACTGATGGAGGCGATCACACCGATGGATCCGGCGCCATCGCCATAGCGCCAACGCCGGGCCGTCCCACCCCGCGGTCGACCCAGCGGTTCAAGAGGCCAACGGGCATGAATGCGCTCCACCATCTGCGCCGCCGGCAGCACCTGGTCCAGCGTCCACTGGTTGCGGTTGCCCACATCCATGTATTCGATCAAACGCAGCTCCATCCCCTGCTGCCGCGCCAAAGCGGCCAAGGGCAACAGCTGATCGTCATTGATCCCCCGTTGGATCACGGCATTGAGCTTGAGCTCACCGCGTGAGGGGTCAAAGCCAGCGGCGCAGGCCGCCGCGATGCCGTCCTGCACCTGGCGCACCAGGCGTTCCCCAGCCACGGCACCACCCTGGAGACCAGCCATGCGCGCCGCTGCCTCCCCTTCCGCCGCATCCAGGCTGATGGTGATGCGATCCAGCCCTGCGGCACGCAACGCCCGCCCCATCGGTTCCGACAACAGCACCCCGTTGCTGGTGAGCGCCACGGCCTGCAAACCGGCCATCGGNTCCGANCGATCCCGCCGGGCCTGCGCCACCGCCTCCAGCAAAGGCAACAAACGCCGGCTCAACAACGGCTCTCCACCGGTGAGCCGCAACGTTCGTACCCCCAGGCGCGTGGCCACACGAATCACGCGCATCTGCTGCTCAAGGGTGAGCAGGCCAGGGGGCTCCTCCACATCCGGACAGCAGTACGGACAGGCGAGATTGCAACGGGCCGTGAGCGACAACCGCAGCACCCCGATGGGCCGGTTGAGGCGGTCTGCAAGCGGCAGCGACGTGCTCATCCCTCCAACGCTGCCAGATCTGCAGGGCAGTTGGCATTCACCAACGCCTCTGCAGGCAAGCGCACCGCCTGATGGGGAACGCAGGTCAACCAATCCATCCAGCGCAACTCTCCGCGTTGCAGTTGCTGATCAAGGCAAGAGCGGAAGGGAGAACCAGAGGGGATCACCGCCAGCAACGGCTGCAGCCGTTGCCCGTCATGGGCCACCGCTGCCTGCTCCGGGGCACGCTTCCAGGCTGCGATCAGTTGCCGGACAACGGCGGTGTTCAAACAGGGCATGTCCACCGGCAGCACCAACAAGGCCTCCCCGGGTTGAGAAGGCAACAGCCTGGCCAGCGCCTGCAGGGGGCCATTCCAGGGAGGGGGTTCCAGCAGCACGGAACATCCGGGCCGGTGGGCCAGCAGCTCTGCGTGGGCGGCATGACGACTCAACACCTGCACCGGATAACCGAGCGGCAACAGCTGGTCGACCAGGGCCGTGAGCCAGACACCACCGGAGGGATGCGGCAAGAGGGCCTTGTCACGCCCCATGCGACGGCTGCTTCCACCACTGAGCACACAAACCCGCAAGCCTTGGTTCACATCGCCGACCAACAATCTGCACCAGCGGAGTCCAACAACGCACAAAAGTTGCAACCGCTACCAAACCGCTGCGGCACAAGATCACCTGATCCGATCAATCAGCCCCATTGATGTTTGCTNGGNAACACAAAAACACAAATCGGTAACCAATCTGACCAAACAAGGGGCCGGCGAATTGATTAACTGCGCGGGTCAAACGGATTCTCTTTTCGACCGTTTTGCCATCCCCGGGCACCTTTCCTTTTGAAGCCCGAGGTTCCTTCTCTTCTCCTCAATGCTTGGCGACCTTTGGTCGTTCCAGGGCAGGTACCGAACCCTTCACCTGACCTGGATCGCCTTCTTCCTGACCTTCGTGGTCTGGTTCAACCTGGCCCCTCTGGCCACCACCGTGAAAGCGGACCTGGGTCTGACCGTTGGTCAGATCCGCACAGTGGCCATCTGCAACGTGGCCCTCACCATTCCGGCGCGCGTGCTGATCGGCATGCTGCTGGACAAATTCGGACCCCGGATCACCTACTCCTCGATCCTGGTGTTCTCGGCGATTCCCTGCCTGCTGTTTGCGTCCGCTCAGGACTTCAACCAGCTGGTGGTGGCCCGTCTGCTGCTCTCCATCGTTGGCGCCGGCTTCGTGATCGGCATCCGCATGGTGGCCGAGTGGTTCCCGCCCAAGGAAATCGGCCTGGCTGAAGGCATCTATGGCGGCTGGGGCAACTTCGGCTCCGCCTTCTCCGCCCTCAGCATGGTGGCCCTCGCTGGCTTCCTCTCCTTCTCCGGCGGCTTCGAACTGCCCACCGGCGCTGTTCTGAACTGGCGCGGTGCCATCGCCCTGACCGGCATCGTCTCCGCCGTTTACGGCCTCTTCTACTTCTTCAACGTCACCGACACCCCCCCCGGCAAGACGTATCAGCGCCCTGAGAAAACTGCAGGTCTGGAAGTCACCTCCATGCGCGACTTCTGGGGTCTGCTGGGCATGAACGTGCCCTTCGCAGCCATCCTCTGCGTGCTCTGCTGGCGTCTTGGCAAGGTGGGCTTCCTCACTCCAAGCACCTACCCGCTGGCCCTCGGTGCCGTTGCCGTCTGGTTTGCCTTCCAGACCTGGGGAATCATCCGCACCAACCGCGACCTGATCCTCGGCAACAAGGTTTATCCCAAGGAAGACCGCTACGAGTTCCGCCAGGTGGCGATCCTCGAGCTCACCTACATCGTGAACTTCGGCTCCGAACTGGCCGTGGTTTCGATGCTGCCCACCTTCTTTGAAACCACCTTCGATCTGCCGAAGGCCACCGCCGGAATCCTGGCGTCCTGCTTCGCTTTCGTGAACCTGGTCGCCCGCCCTGCTGGCGGTCTGATCTCCGACCGCGTCGGCAGCCGCAAGAACACCATGGGCTTCCTCACTGCCGGTCTCGGCGTGGGCTACCTGGTGATGAGCATGATCAAGCCCGGCACCTTCACCGGCACCACCGGCATTGCCGTTGCCGTGGTNATCACCATGCTCGCNTCNTTCTTCGTGCAGTCCGGTGAAGGCGCCACCTTCGCGCTGGTGCCCCTGGTCAAGCGTCGCGTCACCGGTCAGGTGGCCGGCCTGGTGGGTGCCTACGGCAACGTTGGTGCTGTGACCTACCTGACCATCTTCAGCCTCCTGCCGATGTGGATGGGCGGCGGCGGCGAACCCACCCCCGAGGTGATCGCGGCTTCCAACAGCGCCTTCTTCCAGATCCTGGGTGTGGCCGGTCTGATCGTGGCCTTCTTCTGCTTCTTCTTCCTGAAGGAGCCCAAGGGGTCCTTCGCAGACCTGCACGAAGGCGAAACCGCCTGATCCATCTCCCTCCGCAGCACCCTGTCGCTGCACAACGACCCGGAGCTTCGGCTCCGGGTTTTGTTCTTTTTTTGGTTCCTGCATGACCAACTCACCCCGCAGCGTGCGCAGCCAGTGCCCCTACTGCGGCGTGGGTTGTGGCCTGGAGCTCTTGCCTCCTGCCGTGAAGGGTGAGGCCGTGAAACGGGATGCCGAGGGCAACCCGATGTGGACCGCCCGCGGCGACCGCGAACACCCCTCAAGCCTTGGCCAGGTCTGCATCAAGGGCGCCACCGTCGGCGAAACCCTGGCCCCAGGCCGCCTGCGCCAACCCCTGTTCCGCCAGACCCTTGAGGACGACTTCGCGCCGATCAGCTGGGACGACGCTCTCAACAAAATCACCGGCCAAATCCAGGCGAGCGTGGCCCGGCGCGGCAACGCCGATGGCATCGCCATGTACGGCTCCGGTCAATTCCACACCGAGGATTACTACCTCGCCCAGAAGCTGCTCAAAGGCGCCCTGGGCACCAACAATTTCGACGCCAATTCACGGCTGTGCATGAGCTCAGCGGTGGCGGGCTACACCCGCAGCCTGGGCTCCGATGGTCCCCCCTGCAGCTATGAGGACCTCGACCACTGCACGGTGGCGTTTCTGATCGGCACCAACACGGCCGAATGCCACCCGGTGCTGTTCCAGCGGCTGCTGAAGCGAAAACGCAAAAACCCCGGCAGCGTCAAGATCGTGGTGGTGGATCCACGCCGCACCGACACCGCCAAAGCCGCCGATATCCACTTGCCGATTGCACCGGGCAGCGACCTGGCCCTGCTGCACGGCATTGCCCACCTGGTGCTGCGCGAAAACGGCCAGGATCCGGCCTTCATCGACGACCACACCGAGAATTACGACGCCTTTTTTGACGTCGCCGCCCGCTGGACCCCAAGACGGGTGGCCCTGTTCTGCAACATCCCCGAAAAACGCCTGCGGGAGGTGGCGGCTCTGTTCCACCGGCGCGAGAAGGTGCTCAGCCTCTGGTCGATGGGGGTGAACCAACGCCGTGAAGGAACGGCCGTGGTGCAGGGGTTGATCAATCTGCATCTGCTCACCGGCCAGATCGGCAAGCAAGGAGCGGGCCCGTTTTCCCTCACCGGCCAACCCAACGCCATGGGCGGACGCGAGGCCGGAGGCCTGGCCCACCTGCTGCCGGGCTACCGCCTGGTGGCNAACGCCGAACACCGNGCNGAAGTGGAACAGGCCTGGCAACTGCCGGCAGGACGAATCAACGCCAAGCCCGGATTGGCGGCCTGGCAGCAGATCGAAGCCATGCAACAGGGGGCGCTGGATCTGTGGTGGGTGGCCGCCACCAACCCCCTGGTGAGCCTCCCGGATCTCGACCGGGTGAAGTCAGCCATGCAGAAGTGCCCGCTGGTGGTGGTGAGCGAGGCCTACGCCGACTCGGAAACGTCCCACTACGCCCATCTGCTGTTGCCCGCAGCCCAGTGGAGCGAGAAGGCCGGCGCCATGACCAATTCCGAACGGCGGGTCACCTACTGCCCGGCCTACCGGCGTCGTTTCGGCGAGAGCCGTCCCGACTGGGAGGTGTTTGCCGAGGTGGGCCGGCGCCTGGGTTACAGCGAACAGTTCAACTTCGAATCAGCAGCTGAGGTGTACGCCGAATTCACGGCTCTCACCCAGGGCAGGCTTTGCGATGTGAGCGGCCTCAGCCATGAACTGCTGGAAGGCGAAGGACCGCAGCAATGGCCCTATCCCAGCGGCAGCACCCCCACCACAGAAGCCAAACGCCTCTACGAAGACCATCAATTCGCCACCCCCAACAAACGCGCCCGCTTCAGCACCGATCAACCGCTGGGACTGGCGGAACCCCCCTGCGACACCTATCCGCTGGTGCTGACGGTGGGCCGCTACCTGGGCCAGTGGCACACGATGACCCGCACCGGCAAGGTGGAACGGCTGATGAAACAGCATCCCGAGCCGCTGCTGGAGATTCACCCCGGTGACGCGCAGGAGTTGAAACTGCGCAACGGNGAACTGGCNGCGATCAGCTCACGCCGCGGCCACCTCACCGCCACGGTGAAAGTCACCGATCGCATNCGGCGTGGNTCGGTCTTNCTNCCNATGCACTGGGGATTCACCCANGAGAAGGCCTGCGAAGCCAACACCCTCATGCACGACGAGGCCTGCCCNGTGTCGAAGCAGCCTGAACTCAAGGCCTGCGCGGTGATCGTGGCTCCCGCCGTCTCGGTGGTGAAGCCCGTTGAACANCAGAAAGGNCGATTGGAGGCCNTGCGCCGGCTNCTCACACCAGCACTTCGCTGAAGGCTGCCTCAAGGTTGTGGTGGTCGTGCCCNGGCCGNNCCAACTTGCACAAGGCAAAGCGATCCAGCTCACTGAGCTGGNTCCACTGCTCNAGGGTCAGCNCCACACCCCGCACTGTGGCCGCNTCCTGCACCACAGCGGGCAGCTCNGCCTGCTGTTGCCAGGGGGCACCNCTCACCGGTGGCAGATCCTTGGCCATNCCATCGGCCATGGNNCGCGTGCAATCGCGCAGGTGTTGGCGAAGCTGCTCNAGAGCATCGGCCNCATCCGGCCAATCCACNAGGGCTTGNCGTTGCTCCTGNGAAAGCTCAAGCCAGTGGNTGAGCTTCAACTTCACCCCACACAGATCCAATTTGCGTCNCACACACAGNGGGATGCAGCGCCANTTGCCGATGAAGTCCTGTTCAAAGGCAAAGCAATGGCTGGCGGAATNACNACGGCTGGACATCAACCAAAGCCTTGATCGGTGTCAATGATGACAACNGAAGCCCNCGNAAACAGAGATGTTTANCNCGATACAAATNNNGGTCTCGTGCGCTTCGCCCTNTCCCTCGGAATGNTGCTNGGNATGTCCCATGGATGGGTCACNGCNGANGCACTNCAACAGCAACCCATGCANGGCNTTGATNCCATANAAACTGTTAATTCCGCTACACAATTCAANCNGTTTAGTAGNCGTTCACACCAATTTTTTCCATACTGAAGCTCTGTTCAAAGAGTTTCTGCCGTGACTAGCAGCATCTCGTCCGCTTCCGGCCGCAGCCCCATCACCCTGGCCGCCGGTTTCCTGGGTGCCTTCATCGTTGGTTCCCTCGCCGTGCAACTGGTGCGCAGCCAGACGGCTTCCGTTCAGGCCGGTGCCGCTGGCGTGGAACCGGTGATCGCCGGCCCCGCCGCTCTCTGGGCTCCCTTGGCCGATCGCGACATCGCCAGTGCCAACACAGCCGCAACGGCCCAACCCACTGCTGCCATCCAGCCCGCCGTTGAGCCTGTTGTGGGCTCCGAAGCCACCCTCTGGTCTGCCTTCGGCGAGCGCTGATCGCACGGCCCGAAAAGCACAGCCCAAATAAGGTGGCGGCATGGGGATTCAGCGCCGTCACTTCCTCCAGCGAACGGGCGGCCTGGCCTTGGCCACCCTGATGCAAACGCGCCCCGTTGAGGCAGCAGAGGAGGGGTTCTGCATCCCAAATGATCCACTCGAGGCCCTGATGGCGGGGAACCGCCGGTTTGCCGAGGCCTGGCGCCAAGGCAAACAAGACGACGGAACGACGCCCCGAACAGCAGATCCCGACCCGCGCTGCTTCAACTCCCCCAGGGCGTTGGCCACCAGCCAACATCCCTGGGCCACCGTGCTCACCTGCTCTGATTCACGGGTGTCGCCGAGNTGGGTGTTCGACACCACNCCNGGCGANNTGTTCGTGATCCGCAACGCCGGCAACANCGCNTTCACCGAAGCCATTGCCTCNGTTGAATACNGCGTCAGCGTTCTCAAGACGCCNCTGNTGATGGTGATGGGACACAGNGGCTGCGGAGCCGTNACGGCGGCGATGGACNCCAANCCGCTNACCCCNTCCCTGGACCNACTGATCCAACCCATCCGGGAGAACATCAACGGCAGCAGCGATCTCGAGGACGCCGTGAAGCGCAACGCCCTNGCCAGCGCCTCCACCTTGATNCAACGCAGCACCGTTCTGGCCGANGCCAAAGCCAGCGGTGCNCTGAAACTGGTGGTGGGTTGTTTNCAACTCANCAGCGGTGTTGTGAGCTTGATCGAATGACGCAANACCTGAGTCANCTGAACCAGCAAGGCGAGGTTCACATGGTGGACGTGGGGGACCGNCCGNCCACCNACCGCGANGCCCATGCCCGNGGCGCCATTCGCATGGACGCCNCAACCCTNGGCCTGATCCAGCGGGGCGAGACACCNAAAGGAGATCTNCTGGCGGTCGCCCGNGTGGCAGCGATCCAGGCNGCCAAACGCACCTGGGAGCTGATNCCCCTGTGCCATCCGCTGCCACTNAGTGGCATGGATGTGTCGATCGACGCCGACGCCTCCCTGCCNGGCCTGGTGNTCCACTGCCGTTGCCNCACCACNGGNCAGACCGGGGTGGAAATGGAAGCGATGACGGCNGTGTCCGTGGGGCTGCTGACCCTTTACGACATGCTCAAGGCGGTTGATCCAGCCATGACGATCGAGGCGATCCAGCTGGAGTTCAAGGAAGGAGGGCGGAACGGTGTCTGGAAACGCTGAGCCCTACGGACGCGAAGGGTTACCCCTCGAAGAGGCACGTCGACGGGTTCTTGCGGCGCTTCAGCCGATCACAACCAGCAACACAGTGCCGCTGCAGCAGGCCCTCGGCCGGGTGAGCGCTGCGGATGTGCTGGCCAGCGCGGCAGTTCCGGGGTTCCGGGCCTCGATCATGGACGGCTACGCCCTGGGGCAGAGCCACCAGCCCAAACCTGGGGACACCTGGCAGCTGAAGGGACGCTCCGCTGCCGGCCAGCCGTTCAACGGAAGCCTGGCCAGCGNCGATGCNATCCGCATCCTCACCGGCGCTCCACTGCCGGACGGTGCCGGCTGGGTGCTGCCCCAGGAGCTGATCAGCGTGGACGGCACCAACCTCCAACTGGTGAAAGAGGCGTCGGATCGTCCCTGGATTCGCCCCGAGGATGAGGAATGCCGACCGGGAGACCTGCTGCTGGCCGCTGGAGAGCGCCTTGGTGCCGCCGATCTCGCACGCCTCGCCGGCTGCGGCATCGCCGACCTAACGGTTGCGCAGCAACCCCGCATCGGGCTGCTGATCAGCGGGGACGAGCTGGTGCCACCCGGAACAGCGCGGCAACCCGGTGCCATCTGGGAGAGCAACGGCACGCTTCTGGAGACGATGCTCCGGGCCCTCGGGCAATCGGTGACCCAGCGACGGGTGGTGGCCGATCAACCCGACGCCCTGCGCCAGGCCCTGCTGGATCTGGCCCATGACTGCGACGTGGTGGTGAGCACCGGCGGCGTCTCCGCTGGCGACACCGATTGGATCCGACCACTGGTGGCGGAGCTGGGTGCCGTGGACTTCTGGAAACTGTTCCTACGCCCGGGGCGCCCCTTCGCCTTCGGCAGCATCGGTGAGGGCGTGCCGTTTTTCGGACTGCCGGGCAATCCCGTGGCGGCGGCGGTCACCGCCCTGCAACTGCTCTGGCCCGCCCTGCAGGTTCTGGAGGGCCAGAGCGAACCGGAACTGTTCCCCCGGGTGATGGTGGAACTGGCCGACCCGTTGTCCCGCCGACCGGGACGGCCGGAATTGGCTCGGGCCCGCCTCGACACCAACGCCGCAGGAACGCTGCTGGCACGGGTGGATGGCTCGCAGGCCTCGTCCAGGATCGGTTCCCTGCAACAGGCCGATCTGCTGCTGGAACTGCCAGCGGAAGCCGGCCCGCTCGAAAGCGGCACCCGTCTCTGGGCCCAGCTGATTCGTCAGCGGATTTTCTGAGCCGTATCAGGCTGAAAGCAGCGGCGCTCCCAGGCCATGAGCTGGCCCGATGAATCGAAATGGATGCTGATCTGCTGAAACAGGTCAGCGCCGAGACGGCCACCGATCTCGAGGCTGAAGGGCGCACTGGGGAGCTCACTGGGCACCGAGAACACCAGGCCGTCGGGCATCACCGCTGAGCAGTCGTTATGCAACAGCTGGCTTGGATCGAACACCAGCGAAGCGGCGTCCTCCGCCTGGCCGTTCACCCCCGCCTGCGGCTTGAGCATCTGCCGCTCGCCACTCCATCCCTGCACCGGCGCCAGCAGGGCCTCGGGTGTCCCGCATGCGGGACGGTCGGGTTCGGGATCGGTGCTGTTCAAGCAACGGAAACCCACCGCCCCAACACGCTGCAAACGCCAGCCGCCGTCGTGCGGTTCCCAGAGCAGCACCAGCATCGAGCGGGAACGACCGCAGAACAGGTTGATCTCATGGCCGAAGCGGGGGCGATCGGGATCAAGCCCCAGGCTGGACTGACCGCCCGCCCCGGGAAACTGCCAGCAGCCACCACCGGCGTTGTAGGTGGCCCGACTGATGGGATAAGTGGCCTGGCCCCTGGGGGCAAAGGCCAGACCCGATCCATCCCACACCCCGTGGTCGTCATCGGAAAAGGAAATCGCGTAGGTGGTGGGGTCGATCCGACGGGTCGGATGCTGCAGATCCAGCCGACCGCTGCCGTCCCGCTCAAACCAANNNCCNCANCCCTGCCANTGGCCNGCGAAATTGCGGCGGTTGAGGGTCCATTGATCNGTCATGTCCGTGACGGCATGGAACGGTCGNTCTCCTTAGGGTCGCNCCAACAGCCATCCCNGCCATGGACCTGACGATCGTTGGCTGCGGCTANGTGGGGCTCGCTCTGGCGGAGCGGCTGCANCCAAGACGCCCCCAGCTGAAGCTGACGCTNACCACCACCAGCAGCGAACGGCTGGAGCAACTCAGCCCCNTNGCCGATCGGGTGGANCTGTGCGACGCCACAGACCCCGNGCAATTGCNGAACGCCCTGCNGCAGAGCANCANNGCCGTGTTCTGCCTCGGNCCNAAGGGAGATCGCCAGGTGGATGCCAACGGCTACCGCCACACCTTCGTCGACAGCTTCCNNTGCNTGACGTCGCTGTTGCCACAACTGCCGNAACTGCGGCAGATCGTCTACACGGGCAGTTGCTCGGTGTACGGCGATGCCGCGGGGGACTGGGTGGATGANCAAACGCCACCCGCGCCAGGCCGCGGCCATGGCGATGTTCTGCTGGAAAGCGAACAACTGCTCAGCGGCATCAGCGGCCGGCGGGTGTGCATCCTGCGCCTCGGGGCGCTCTATGGCCCTGGCCGCGATCTCGANCGACGCCTGCGCGGGCTCGCCGGACTGGAACGCCCTGGCAGCGGNNCGACCTACAGCAACTGGCTGCATGTGGCGGATGCNGCCGGTGCCCTGGAAGCAGCTCTCGATGCTGAATGGGCCGGCCTGGTGAATGTGGTCAACGACGAGCCGATTCGGCTGCGGGATCTGGTGGGGCGCAGCCTGCAGCGCCAGGGCCTGGCNCCNGTGCGCTGGCTTGGGCAGGACGAACCGGGCTCAGGGGGCCGACGGATCCGCAACAACCGGCTCAAACAGCTGGGCTACCAGCTGCAGCACCCACGCCTTGATCAGAGTGGCGTGTTGGCCTCCAGCCAGGTGCCCTGACCAGCGCACCACTCCCGCTTCCAGAACGGGGCCTGGTGCTTGAGTTGCTCCAACAAGGCGGCCGAGCAGCGCTGCGCCGCCCCACGACGATCGGCCTGCACCGCCACCAGCACGATCGGCTCACCGGGGGCGAGCTTGCCCACCCGATGCAGCACCAGAATCGGCCCCGTCCGGTGCTCCTGCTGCAGGCGCTGCGCCATGGCCGTGATCTGACGTTCGCAAAGGCCGGGGAAGTGCTCCAGCTCAAGTGCCTCCAGAGGCCGGCCATCCATCGTGGAGGGACGCACCCGACCCATGAAGATCGCCGCGGCCGCGGCATCCCCGCTCCAAAGCGCCAGTTGCTGCCAAGGATCAAAGGGATCCGGGCACACCTCCACACGGCAATCNGTCACGCTTCACCCCCCCGTGAACGGTGGAAGAAAGGCCAGCTCATCACCGGCCTGCAACGGCTGATCGGCACCGACCAACTCCTGGTTCACCGCAATGCTGATGCCCTCCAGCGGACCAAGATCCAACTGATTCCAGACCTCACGAGCCGTCGAGACGCCTGGTGTGAAGGGAAGGGAACGATCGGCCCAACCGGCGCGTTCTCGCAGGGAAGCGAACAGCAGCACCTTCAGCACCACGTCCATGGCAGCTGGAGTGGTTCTAGCGTCCGAGGGCTCCGCCGCTGTGCCATGGGCCTCTCCATCGCCCTGCTCACCATCTCCGACACACGCACCCTGGCGGACGACAGCAGCGGAGATCAACTGCAGCGCAGCCTTGAAGACGCGGGGCATCGCCTTCAGGAGCGACAACTCTGCCCGGATGATCGCTATCAAATCCGCCGTGAACTGAGCCGCTGGATCGCCGATCCTGCGGTTGATGTGGTGATCACCAGCGGCGGAACCGGGCTCACCGGCCGCGATGGCACCCCCGAAGCGGTGGCACCGCTGCTGGACAAAACCATCGAAGGATTCGGTGAACTGTTCCGTGTGCTCTCCTTCGAGAGCATCGGCACCAGCACCCTGCAAAGCCGCTGCCTTGCCGGCGTGGCCAACGGCACATTCGTGTTTGTGCTGCCGGGATCTCTGGATGCGGTGACCACCGCTTGGAACCGGCTCATCCGGGCTCAACTCGATGCCGACACCCGACCGTGCAACCTGGCCCAGCTCCGGGCTCGCTTGAAGGAATAGAGCGGAACGAGCGGAGCAATTCAGAACGGAATCGGCATCGTGACCGCTGCCGGTGTGGGCCTGCAGGCCTCAACCTGCTGATCAATCACCTCACCCACCACAACGATCGAGGGTGACTTGAAGGCTTCGGCTCGGCATTGATCGGCAACGTCAACCAAGGTGGCTTTGAGGCAGCGTTGCCCCGCCACCGTGCCCTGCTGGATCACCGCCACGGGGGTTGTCGCNGCCAAACCNCCCGCCATCAGCTCCTCTGCGATCCGGGGCAGGTTATGCAGCCCCATGTAGATCACCAATCCGTCACTGGCCGCAGCCAGGGCACGCCAATCCACGGAAGGACGGCGCTTGTCGATTTCCTCATGACCGGTGACGAAGGTCACCGATGACCCCGCCCGCCGGTGGGTGACGGGAATTCCGGCGTAGGCAGGGGCAGCAATGCCAGCGGTGACACCAGGCACCACCTGAACAGGAATGTTTCGCTCCGCCAGGTAAGCGGCTTCTTCCCCTCCACGACCAAACAGGAAGGGATCACCCCCCTTCAAGCGCACCACGGTGCTGTGCTTCTGGGCCATTTCCACGAGCACTGCATTGGTGCTGGGTTGGGGCACCGAATGATGTCCGCGACGCTTGCCGACAAAACGGCGTTCGCATGTTGCCGGCACAAGATCCAGCACTTCCTCGGGCACCAGCGAGTCGTACACCAGGGCATCGCACTGGCTCAGCAGCCGATGCGCCTTCAGCGTGAGCAACTCGGGATCGCCGGGACCGGCTCCCACCAGATAAACGGTTCCGGTTTGTTCAGCGGTGGTCACGGCAGAGAAACAAGCAGATCGATCAGGGCCTGACGGGTGGGGGGATGCTCCAACAGAGGAGGCAATCCACCAGCTTCGCTCAACGCATCCGTCATGCGGTTGGGCGCNAGGGTTAGTGGAAGTGGCCGAGCCCTGGGGTGGCGCTGCTGGAACTCGGGCCAGGCATCAAAGGGAACCAANGGCAAAGCCAGGCGAGACGCCAGCATCGCGAGGAAGCGATCCGCCACCCCCGGGCGCAAGGGGTGGTGCACCAGCACGGCATCAGCGCGCTCAGACGACGGAAGTGCTGAGAGCACAGCGTTCCACCACGTGGTCCAAGAGCCCAGAAAGGGCAGCAACCGCACACTGGCTCCGGCACCACGAAGCCTGTTGCGAATCGCCGGCACATCCGTGCGGGCGTGCGCCCCAGGCAGCAGCAGCAACGGAACGATCCAAGAGGATTGGGGAAGCGCCGATACGGGTTGTTCAGCCGTCAGCACCTCCAACTGCACGGGCGCTGAGCGCCGCTGAGCCAGAAGGTCCGGCAGAGAGGCCAAACACTCAGGAACAACACCGCCACTGCGGCCATGCACCACCAGATGCAACCCTTGCCGCCCCCCATCGGAAGCGTCATTCCGTAGCAATGGCCACGGATTGATGACCATGCCGGCTGATGTCATCGGGTTGTTGTGAACGTTGGATGAGTCATGGCGCCCCGCCGTCGTTTTGATCGTGCCCCATTGGACAGCCGCTCCTACCGGGAGCCGCTGGACGGACGGATTGAGCGGTACGACTTCCGAGACGACAGGTACGACNNCCGGGACGACAGGTACAGNCGNNCGANACGAGCCCAGGNANGACTCCGNNACGACNGGTACNNCCGNNGNTNCGACAGNCCNGCTGGANNCTCCGAACTCGACCAAGACTTCGNTNCGANCGAAGC
>FUFK010061189.1_pt1 | contig 25250 bp, 28 predicted proteins | sample 1021851 | NCBI WGS metagenome assembly FUFK01 (sample SAMEA51879418, study PRJEB19060) | metagenome | reverse complement strand
TGGACTGCTACTACTTATGGTTCTCAGAATGTTGACACTTCAGACCTTTCAAGCTTTATAGAATGGTCTAGCTTAAAAGCTAGTGATGTTCAAGGCTGGGTCGAAACAGCACTTACTGCTGATACTGTTACAGCTATGAAAACTGCATTAGATGCTGAGATAGCTGAGAAAGTAACACCTACTAGCGTAACTAAAAAACTTAGCTAGTTATGGAACTAACACCTTATTTATTTTGGAACATCTTTATAACTTTGGTGTTAGCTCCCGTGCTTTATGGTATTCGTGGTAATACTGCAGAGGCTAAACGGATTGACATACTCTTAAACAAAACTCGTGAAGAGATTGCAAGAGACTATGTAACTAAACAAGAATTAAAAGATGATATGAATACTCTAATGGATAGAGTAGAAAAATTACACGAAAAGGTTGACAAACTCTTTGAAGTAAAGTAAAATAGGATAGACTATGGCTAAAAAGAAAAAGAAAAAATATAGACAAAAATATACTACAGGTNNTAGANTAGANATGCGTACNGGTGGTAGAGTGTCTTTAAGGCATGGTGGTCCTCATGGAGAGGATAATCAAAAAGAAGTATTTGAAAAAAGACAAGAGGATTTACAAAATAGATTTTCTGTTGATAGATTAGAAGATAATATTAATACTTCTCCTATGAATGGGCAAAAAGAAGGTCCTATAAATACTCCACCTAATACTCCACCTAATACTCCACCTGTAAATCAACCACCTTCTTTTTCTGAAGAAAGGAAAGAAAGAGTTGCAGATACTGGTAGAACTGCACAAGAAATGGCAAAAGGTAATGTTAATTTAGATACTCAAGCTGTTATACCTAGACCTGAAGCAATAGATAGAACAGATACTATAATTGAACAAGGTGTAGGTCAAATGACTGACCCTTTACAAACTGCTGGTGCTCAACAAGTTAATGTAGGAACTGAACAAGTTTCTACAGGAGATGTTACTAGAGCTACAACTCCACAAGAAAGAGCTGCTGCTCAAATAACAGAAGATGAGTTAACATTAGTTCCAGAACAAGCTCAAGTAGATACAGCACAAGGACAAGTATCTAAAGAAACTACAGGTGTTGATGTTGATAGAGTTGGTGATTTAGATAGCACTCAAGTAGAAATAGAACCCGGAGCAGTAGCAAATAGAGTTGTTGGTGTTTTAAGTCCTGAAGCAAAAGCTACTGCAGCAACAAATGCTGGTACAAGTTTAGCTAGAATTACAAGAGCTAAAAAACAATTAAGTAGAGCAGGATTATCAGAAGAAGATATTGCAACAATCGGTAATGACCCTGAAGCTTTAGAAGATAGATTAGCTGATTTTAGTGAAGAAGAAAGAGGAGTAATAGCTGGATTACCTGAAGAAGCTTTAGTATCTACACAGTTAAATGGTTTATTAGAAGGTATGGAAAATGGTGAAATACCTGTATGGGCTAGACCTGCTGTTGCTAGTGTAGAAGCTATGTTAGCAAGAAGAGGATTAAGTGCTTCTAGTGTTGGTAGAGATAATTTATTTAATGCTATAGTTCAAAGTGCTATGCCTATTGCTCAAAGTAATGCACAAGCTATACAACAAAGTGTTACACAACAAAGAACAATAGAAGCTCAAACTGCTGAAGCTAATGCACAAAGAATGCAGCAAACTGCTTTAGCAAATTCTTCTAATGTATTCAGATTAAATATGGCTCAGTTTAGTGCTGACCAACAAACAGAATTAAGTAATAGTAAATTTTTACAAACTGTAAGTTTAACTGAAGCTAGTGCAGAACAACAAAGTATTATACAGTCTGCAGTTTTATTATCTCAAGCTAACATAGCAGAAGCTAATTTAAATCAACAGGCTCAAATACAAAATGCTAAAAACTTTTTACAAATGGATTTAGCAAATTTAAGTGCTGAACAACAATCTAATATGTTAAAAGCACAACAAACACAACAAAGATTATTATCTAATCAATCTGCTCAAAATGCAGCAGCTCAATTTAATGCTGCAAGTGAAAATCAAACTAATCAGTTTATATTAAACTTACAAGCTAACATGGAACAGTTTAATGCTTCTCAATCAAACTCAATGGAGCAATTTAATGTAGCACAACAAAATGCTGCAGAAGCTAGAAGAGTAGGTAATGAATTACAAGCTGATAGTTTAGAAGCTCAACTAGCATTAGATGCTGAAAAATTTAATGCAAGACAAGAATTTGCAAGAGACCAATTTAATTCACAACAAGAAATGGTTATTGCACAATCTAATGTTGAATGGAGAAGAAAAGCTAATACTGCTGATACTGCTGCTATAAATGCAGTTAATCAACAAAATGCACAAAATGCTTTTAGTTTAACAGCAGCAGCTAATAATTTTTTATGGCAAGAGTTAAGAGATGAAGCAGACTTTGATTTTAAAAGATGGGATAATGACCAACAACGAAAAGCTTCTTTACTTATAGCTGCATTAGGTAATGAGGCTGGTGTAGGTAAACAAGATGTATGGAATAAAAGTTTAGAATCTATAGGTAACTTGTTAGAAGGATGGTTAGACTAAGGAATATATTATGGGAAAATTAAGAAAGATAGGTAAAAAAATAGGCAATGGTATAAAGAAAGTAGGGCGTAAACTTAAAAAAGGTTTAGGTAATATTGCTAAAGCTTTTGGTAAACTTGGACCACTTGGAAGTGTTGCATTATCTTTTATTATTCCGGGCATAGGTTCTTGGCTAGGAGGTATGGCAGGTTCAGGAGGATTCTTAGGAACAATAGCTAGTGGTATTCAAAATGCTGCAGGTTTTGTTGGTGAGGGTGTAAGTAGAGTATTTACAAAAGTAACTGATGCTATATCTTTTGGTATGGATAAAGTTGGTAGTTTATTTGGTAGAGAAGGAATGGGTACTGACTTTCAAAACTTTGTAAGTGAAGTTACTAATGGATTTGTAAAACCTGCTGAAGTTGAATCAAGTATGTTTACTGCAGGTGCAGAAACAACTGTAGTAGCACCTAAAGCAGAATCGTTTATGGATGCAGCAAAAGCTAGAGGTGAAAGAATATTTACACCTTCAGATAAACCTAAATTATTTTCTGAAGAAAGTAAAATTGGTGTTGATGGTGAAAAATTAAAATTTAGAGAAAGGTTAAAAGGTAGTAGGGAATATTCTGCATTTAAAAAGATAGCACCTATTACAGCAGCAGGTGCAAGTATTATAGCTGGAGAAGATGCTGAAAAATATGCAGCATTACAATCTAAAAAAGCTCAAGCACAATATTATTCTGATATAGCACAAAGTAACTTAATGAGAAGTGTTGACCCTAATATTGGTTATATAGATTTTAATAACCCTAATCCATCAGATAATGATTTATATATGTTACAAAATGCTTATACAGGAATATTAGGATAAGGAGAAAATATGGCAGGAATACCAAAAGAATTACAAGAGGTTTTATTTGAGAGGTCAATTCCCGGACAGTCTTTAACTAATCCAATAGAACAAAGATATCCTTGGGAACAACCACCTCAAATGACATCTGTTAAAGAAGCTAGAGAAAAAATATTTTTAAATTTATTAGAACCTAATAAGTTACGAAGTGTTATAGAATTAATGTCTACAAAAATACCTGTTAATACTATTGCTCAAGTTGTATTAAGAGAAGGATTTAACAAAGGTAAATTTAATCCTGATATGATGTTAAATTTATTAGAACCAACTATGTATATGTTAATGGCTATAGCAGAAAAAGCAGGTATTGAACCAGTCATTGATGCAGATGATGATGATGATACAGATGAAATTGAAGCTGTTGATTTAGAAGAACAGTCTAAAAATATGATAGGAGAAGGTGGTAGATTTCAAGATGCTAAAGTAAGAAATATACAACCTATGTCTGTTGGTAGAGATATAAAAGAACAATTAGAAAATTTAGATGGTGCAAAACTAAGAGCAAGTTTATTAGAAAAAAGAGAACCAAAAGAAAGAACAAGTCTATTAGAAAAATAGGAGTAAAGAATGGCAGAAAATTTAAATGACATATTTGAAAACTTTAGTAATCAAAGTCTAGAAGAACTTGGTTCATCTTTATTATCTAGACAAGATGCTATAAATAAAGAAAGAGCTAAAGAAGAAAAAAAGTCTAGAAGAATAGGACAAGCTCTTGCTATATTAGGTGTAGGTCAAAAAATATTTAAAAATGCTTATAATAAAAGAGCAAAAGAATTAGAGGATTTAAAAGTATTTGAAATTGCAAACAATACTGAACAAGCTACTAGAATAAATCAGATGTCAAATTTATTAAATGTATTTGAAGAATCAGATTTTGCAGCAGATAAATCTGTAGATGAAAGATTAAAAGAATTTTTAAATAGTCCTAGAGCTGAATTGTTAGAACAAAAACTAGGTGGAACTGTAGATAATATGTTACAAGGAATGTCAATGTTTGAAGGATTTAATACTAGACCTGAATATTTAAAAACAAAAGAACATTTAAGTGAAGAAGCTGCTAGATATTTTTTAGAAGGTAATAGAGTTAAAGAATTTGAAAATGAATTAAGAAAATTATATAATAATCCAGAGATGGATAGACTGGAATTATTAGAGAAAGGAATGGGATTAACCTCTACTGCTTTAACAAAAGCTGAAATAAAATATTATGATAATTTAAAACAACAATATAGAAACAGAGGTTTATTACAAAGTATAAAAGATGTTGGTAAAAAATTAAGTCGTAGAGCAGATAAATATAATGAAATGAATTTATTTAATAATATAGATAATTTAGATTTATATGGTTCAATGGATACAGCTTTAGATGATTTAAATATTGGTCCAAAATTACAAACAGAATTAGATAGAGCAATAGCACAATTTAAAGGTTCATCTAGTGATTTAAAAATGAGAGCTGATGCAAATCCAGAGTTGCAAACAAGAGTAAGTGAAACAATAGCTCAAATAGGTAATGCAAGAAATAGAACTATTGCAAAAGATGAAATATTACAAATGGGTCCGAATAAAGGTAAAGATTTTGATTTATTTTATGATGCAATAAAAAATGATGTTAATATGAATGGAAATTATATAAGAGATATTTCCACTATGGTAACAGCTTTTCGTGAACCAGAGGGAGTTAATTTAGCTGTTAGTATGTATAAAGCTAATATGGAAAGATTAGGGAAAGAAGTTACTGAAGAAGGATTGAACGAATTTGCTGCTAATATTGTAAACAATGAAAATTTTGCAATTAAATTTGCATCTATTATGGTAGGTAATATAGGATTTAAACAAGTAAATAAAGTATTTGGTAAAATAAGAACTTATGATAGTTCTGGTTTAGTAGATAGTTTAGATAAAGATTATACTTATGATATTTTTGATAATCCATTATCAGTTATACTAGATGATGGTATTCAAACACCTGCAGAAAGTTCTACTGGTCAATATAAAATAGATAGAACTTGGAGTAGAATGAGTAAGGCAAGTCAAACTTCTTCGTTTGATAAACAAGTAGGTTCTATCATTAATAGTAAATTAACTGATGCTAAAAAACAATTATTGTTAGAAAATTTATTTGACCAAATTGAAAATCCACTACAATTAAGTTTTGAAGAATACTTAAATTATTATAATAAAAAATATTCACAACCTTATAATCCTTATCAAGTAATTACAGGTAATTAAATGTCTAAAGCTATTCAATCAGCTTATATAGAGTTGTTAAAAAATAGACAAACTCCTACTGAGCAACAAGAAGAACAAGATAAAAACTTTTTAGCTAATTTATATAATCAAGCTGTAGCACCTACACAAACTATTACTACTGCTCCTATAGGTGGACAACTTGCTAAAATAGATAAAGATTTAAAACAAGATTTAAAAACTACGCCTTTTACTATATCTGGTAAAAAAAGTTTAACTCAATTATCTGAAGACCCAGAGTTTGCTGTTAGAGCAGAAAGATTTTTAGATGGTATAGGTAGTAATGAAAACATATTTGAATATTTAAGAGATGCTGATTATAGTTTAAGTTCTGCTATTGTTCGTTCTTTTCAAACAGGTAAATGGACTGAAGAACAAAAACAAGATTATAATTATTTAAAAGAACAGTTTAATAATGCAGAGCTTAGAGGATTTAAAGAAAAATTTGGATTAGTAAAAGATTTAGCTGGTGATATTTTATTAGACCCATTAAATGCTGTTGCTGCTCTTTTTGCAGTTCCTACAGCAGGTACATCATTAGCTTTAGCTAGTGGACTATCAACAGCAGCTAAACAAGGTGCAAAAGCTTTAGTAAAAGCTAAATTAAAACAAGCGAAAGGACCTGCTTTATTTGGAGCAGCAGAGGGTGCTGGATGGGGTGGATTGCATAATTATTTTATGCAAGATATAGATATGGATTTAGGTGTTGATACTGATATAGATTTAAGAGAGACTGCATTATCTACTGTTATTGGTGGTGCTTTTGGTGGTACATTAGGTGGTGCAGCAGGTATGATTCCCGGTGGTGCACCTAGTGGATTTTATTCTAAAACTGCTAAAAAAGAATTTAATTATGCTAATGAAAATGATATTAATGTTTTACCTGATACTAGAAAAAAACAAAAAGATAATTATGAATTAGAAGAATTTATAGGAACTTCAAAAGATAAAGTAGATAAAGGATTTTATAAATTTATTGCATTAAGTATAGGTAAACCAACAACAGAGTTTTTAAAAGCTGCAGAAAAAAGTCCAACATTACAAAACTTTTTAAGAAAACTTAGATATGATTATGATGCTGGAGTTTTAAAAAGTAGAAAAGAAGGAGTTAATAAAGTTAAATTAGCAGATGGAACTGAAGCTACACAAACTTATGGAGAAGCTCTTGGTAGAAGATTTGGTAATGCACATTTTAGATTAGCTAAAGCTTTAAATGTATTATATAGAACTGGATATAGAGCAAATATAATAAAAGAACAAAATGATGTATTAAAAACTTTGTTGCGTGACAAAAATATGAGTGTAAATAAAATTGATAATTTTGTTGGTGAAAAATATAAAGGTTTTGATATTGATGTAGATATAGCTTCTGCTTATAAAGGAGTTAGAACTTTATTAGATGATACATATAGAGATGCTAATAATTTAGGATTGTTTTTACCGGGAACAATTAATGTAGGTGGTTATTTTCCTAGATTATTTAAATATGAAGAGTTACTAAAGAAAAGAGAAAAATTTGAAAATATACTTGTTAAATCTGGACATGCTGACCCTACTAATGAAAAAGCTATGACTGAAATGTTAAATAAAGAAGGTGAAAAAGTTTTAGTAAGTAGAATAAATGATGAAGGATTAGATACTGAAGTATTTGGAATAAATTTTGCAGATGAAGCAAGTGGTGGTAGAACATCTAATGTTGAAGAGCTAACAGCAGAAGAATTAATTAGTGCTAAAAAATTAAAAGCTAATGCTATTGTGACAAATATGTTAGAAGAAAGATGGACTCCAATAGAATTAAGGCAAAGAGGTCAGAATCAATCATCTTTTTTAACTCCTCGTAGATTTACAGAAATCGCAGATGATGAAATAGATGAGTTTTTAGAAGAAGATGTTCAAAATGTTTTACAAAATTATTTTACTAATATATCACAATCTATTGAAAGAAAAAGATATTTTGGTGGTTCACTAAATGCTTTTAAAAAAGAAAAAAAAGACATAGTAGAAGAATTACAAAATGCAGGTATATCAGTAAATGACTCTAATAAAATTGGAAAAAGATTAGATGATGTATTTAAAAAGGTTACAGGATTAGAAACATACTCACAACATAAATTAAAAACAACTGCAGCCGGTAGAATATTTAATGATTGGGGTAAACTTACACAACAAATGGCTTATTTGCCTTTTGCTACTTTATCAAGTTTAACTGAACCTTTAATTTTATTAAGTCGTGTAGGAACAGCAGATGCTCCTGCAGCAGTAGTAAATATTGGTAAAGCTTTAGTTAAAGAAGGTGCTAATGTTTTTGATAGAATGTTTAAATTTGCTAGAAGAACTTCTGGTGCAAAAATAAAAGGTTTTAAAGATTTAGATGATGAGGTTTGGAATGAGCTATATTCAACTGGATTAGCTTTAGAACAATCAGTACAAGAAAGAATAGAAGGATTAGCTGGAGAAGCACTAACGGGAAGTGCAGCCAAATTAGGACAAGCAGCTTTTTTTAAATTAAATTTATTAACACAATGGACTAAAGCAGTTCAGTTAGCATCATTTACAACTGGTAAAAGATTAATAAAACAAAATGCTAGAAAATTATCTGAGGGTAATTTATCTAGTAGACAACAAAAATATTTAACTGGGCAACTTAATGAGTTGGGTATAGAAGCTGATGATGCTGTAAATTGGTATCGTAGTTCTTTAAATGAAGTAGGTCAATACGATGATAATTTAGCTCGTGGGCTAGATGGTAATTTAAATATAGTAAATGATAGTCAAGCATCATTTTATAGTAAGGATTTTTTAAATGGTGCTAATAGATTTACTAAAGAAATTATTCTTAATCCAAGCGTAGCTGAAGCAAATAGACCTTTATGGTTTTCAAATCCTTCTTTTCAATTATTAGTACAATTTGCAGGTTATCCTACTGTATTTAATAATACTATTTTAAAAAGATTTATTAATGAAGGTATAGCTACATATCCAGTTCAAGTTGGTATTCCTAAAGTTTTACCAACAGCTTTATTAATGACTGCAGTAGCTTATGTAGGTAATGAAATTAGAAGTAATGGTAAAGCTACTGTAGATTATTCTACTGGAGAACCTAAACCAGAGGGAGAGATAATAAAAGATGCTGTTAGAAGATGGGGTGGATTAGGACCATTTGATTATATAAATAGATATTTAGAAGAAAGTGATAGAAATGTAGGACAATTTACTTCTACATTAAAAGCATTAGCTGGTCCATTACCACAACAAGGATTAGATGCAATTTTGTATAGAAAACCTATTTCAGAAATGCTTGTAACAAATGCACCTCTATATGGTGCTTATGATTTAATTTTTGGAGAGGGAACTAAAAAGAAACTTAGAAGTCTAGCAAGAGGTTCAAAAGAAAAAGAAACTAAATTTAAACCTTTAAAATTTTATGCAAAAGGTGGTATTGTTAAAAATGTACCTAATGTAAAAGATGAGCCTGATGAAATGCAAAGTAGAATAACAGGTCAACCATTTAATAGTACAGCAGAGTTTGTACAAGATGAAGAAGATAGAGCATTAAAAGGACAAATGAAAGGACTAGGATTATGAATATAGAACTATGTAAACAAGAAATAACTAGACACGAAGGTAAAGTGTTAGAGATATACGAAGATAGTCTAGGATATAAAACTTTAGGTATCGGGCATCTTTGTCAGCCTGAAGACCCTGAGTATGATTGGGAAGTAGGAACTAAAGTATCTGAAGAAGTTGTTGATATGTATTTTGAAGATGACTTTAAAAAACATTTAGCCGAAACAATACATGTATTCGGAACAGATGAAGCATTCTATAATTTACCAGAAGATATCCAAAGAGTATTAGTTAATATGTGTTTTAATTTAGGTGCTACAAGATTATCTAAATTTAAAAATATGTTAGCAGCTTGTAGGTCGCATGACTGGCAAGAAATGGCTAGACAAATGGAAGATAGTCGTTGGTTTNNTCAAGTAGGTAGAAGAAGNATTGAACTNCAAAAGATGGTATTAGAATGCTGCTCTACTTAGAAAAAGATTTAGATAGAGCATATAAATTAGATTGTAAAGCTAGAACTAAATGTGATGAGCCTTGGGTTACTAGAGAACAGTTTAGAAGTCTGTATGAAGATTTAATTAGTTTACATTTAGTTAAAGCTGAAAAAGAGGAGATATTAATAGATGATGTGCCTGAATGGGTATTAAGTTCTATTGATGGTATGTTAGAGGGAACATTAACTTTAGATAAGGAGTAATATGAAAGCGTTATTAAAAAATGTAGTAGGTGCTGTAGCTCCAACATTAGGAACTGCTTTAGGTGGTCCTATGGGTGGTATGGCTGCTAATATGATAGCTGAAGTGTTAGGTGTACCTAATAATCCAAAAGCAATAGAAAAGGGTATATCAGAAGCAACACCTGAACAGATGCTAGAACTNAAAAAAGCTGAACAAGCTTTTGAAGTTCANATGAAAGAACTTGATGTTGATGTATATAAACTAGAAGTAGCAGACACACAAGATGCTAGAAAAAACTTTAGCAAAGATTGGACTGCTCGTATTATGGGTATAGCTACAGTAGGTGGCTTTCTAGGATATATATTCTTAGTAACNTTACAACCACCAGAGCAAAACAGCGAAGCTCTAATTAATTTAGTGTTAGGATATTTAGGTGGTTTAGCATCAGCAGTTATAAGTTTTTATTTTGGAGCTTCTAACTCTACTAAAGACTAATGGATGCAGTAGCGTTAATAAGTGAAGTAGGCTTTCCTATAGCAGCAGCTTTAGGTTTAGGTTTATTTATATGGAAACTTATAAATAGAATTATTGATGGCATGGAAACTAAACTAGATACTTTAGATGATAAAGTACAAGTTAGTTTAGATACNATGGAAGAAAGAGTTACAACTAAACTTGACAGTCAGTATGGCATTATTGTAAGTTTAATAGATAGAGTAAGAGCAATGGATAATCAAAGTATTAGACAAGATGTTCTTTTAAAAACATTGTTAGGAGTTCCTAACTTAATAGATATAGAAAAGATAGCAAAGGCAGATAGAGATGACCAAAGGAAAGATTAATGAAACAAGATGCATGGAAAAGACCTATATCTTCTATTAAAAATAAACACTATCAACAAAGACAATTTAATTTTAAACCTTGTAAATCTACAATAGAAGAGCAAGAAATTTGGAACGAACAAGAATTAAAACCTTGGGCTGAAAAACAATTAGGTATAGTTGCATTAATGTCTTTNATACAATTATTTATGATAGGACTTATGTTTTCAGTCTTTTGGTTAAACACTAGGATATTTTAATATGAAANTAAAACCAACATTTAATGGTAAAGTAACTGACAGAAACTGTAAATTTTGCATGTTCTTTTGGACTATGCTTATTATGTTTTGGTCAATTAACAATATGGCAGATGAGATGGTTCATCAATTTAAGAATCCTAGTTTTAGTGGCGTTGGTACATCTGCACATTATCTTACTATAGAAAATCAAGAGTTTAATAGAAAGATGTCTATTAAAGAAGAAATAAAAGCTTTACAAGACCAAATAAAAAGAGACAAAGAAAACACAACACTTGCAAGATTTATAAGAAATTTAGAATCTAGAATATATGCACAGCTATCAAGACAGTTAGTAGAAAATTTGTTTGGAGAAACAGCAAGTACAGAAGGTACTTTAACTTTAGAAGGTAACACTATTACATATAGTGTTGAAGATGGAATTATAACTTTGGTAATAACGGACAGTAATGGCGATACGACTACTATACAGCTTCCTATTGGCAATTTTAGTTTCTAGTTGTGCAGTCTTAAATAAAAATACAGACTTATCACTAACTAGAGATATACAACCTGCTGATATTTTAGATTTACAATCAGTTGAATTAGCTGAATTACCTCCTGCTAAAAGAAAACCAGTAATAGCAGTATATAGAGATAGCTTTCAAGATTTAACAGGGCAAAGAAAAAGTAATAGTAGCTTTGCTTTGTTTAGTACAGCAGTCACACAAGCTCCTGAAGCATTACTTATCAGGGCTTTAAAACATGCTGCTAATGGTGAATTTTTTAGAGTTGTTGAACGAGTAGGTTTAGATAACCTGACTAAAGAACGACAACTAATCCGGTCAACTAGAGAGAACTTTGAAGAAGACCAAAAACTTCAACCCTTGTTATTTGCAGGATTGTTAATACAAGGTGGAGTTATTAACTATGATACCAATGTTCAATCTGGTGGTATGGGTGCTAGATACTTAGGAATAGGTACAAGTAAACAATACCGAGAAGATGTAGTAACTATATCATTACGATTAGTTTCTGTATCAACTGGAGAAGTGTTAATGGAAACCTTAGTTTCTAAAAGCATTGTCTCCACAAGTGTTTCTCAGGATGTCTTCCGTTTTATAGAAGCCGGTACTGAACTGGTAGAAATAGAGGGAGGCGTTGCTGAGAACGAGGTGGGTTCTATAGCTTTGCAAAAGGCAATAGAAACTGGAGTATTTAACTTAATAGAAATAGGAATAGAAAGAGGGTATTGGGAATATGAACAAATTGAAATTAATGAGCCTAATTGTGATGCTGACTGCATTGACAGCATACGGGGCTGATAACGAAATATATGTTGACCAATCAGGTGCTACTGCTAATATAGATTTAGAACAACTTGGTTCTGGAAATATAATGGGTGGATTAAATTCTGTCGCAGGAACTTTAACTGCTTTAGATTTAGATGGATTAAATTTAACTTTAGATATTAATCAAATCGGAGATAGTAATAAATTTCTTGGAGATATACTAGGAGATAACATTACAGGTTTCTTTGAATTTGATGGAGACAGNAATNNATTTACCATACAAGCAGACCCAACAAATACTTATGGTATTGATAGTTCNAANTTNAATGTAGATNCTACAGGTAGTAGTAATACTTTTACANTAGATNTAGGTACAAGTGCTATGGCTAGTAATACAGANTTAGACTGGATTATCAATGGCGATAGTAATACATTTGATTTTGATATAAACTATGATAGTGGTACTTCTTATGTTGATGTTGATGGAGATAGCAACACAGTAAACTTTACAGGTAGTGGCTATGCTGGTGGTTATTTTTATTTAGACCAAACCGGTAATTCTAGAACTTTCAATATACAACAACTAAGTACATTAGACAATGATTGGCTCAAGATACTTTCTACTGGCAATAATGGTACTGTCTGTGTTATCCAAAACGATGGTGGCACAACAGTCGGATGCTAGTATTGGAAGCGTAACAGAACTTAAAGGTANAGGCAGAGTTGTAAGGGATATACCTTATGATGCTGCCTTATCTTTTAGTATAGAAAGTTATGACAATGTTGAAACTTCTAATGGTAGAATAGGAATAACATTTCTAAACGACACTAGAGTTAGACTAACAGAACATTCACAATTAGTTATAGATGAATTTATCTATGACCCTGACCCATCTAAATCTAAGATGGCTCTAGAATTTGCTAGTGGAACTGCAAGGTTTATTACTGGCAAGTTAAATAATATAAACAAAGAAAACATAGCTATCTCAACTCCGAGTGCTAATGTTTCAATTCGTGGTACAGATTTTACAATCACAGTTAATGAGATTGGAGAATCTTTAATTATATTATTACCAAAAGNNGATGGTACTCCTAGTGGAGAAATATTAGTAGCAACAGCTATGGGAGAGGTAGTGCTTAACCAACCCTATCAAGCTACTACAGTTTCTATGTTTGAAACAGAACCTACTAAACCAGTTATATTAGATATTACTTTAGAGTTAATAGATAATATGTTAATTGTTAATCCACCACAGGAGAATGTAGATGTACAGGGAGAAGATGGAAGTAGCGTTTCTAATATTCTTGATGCTGACTTCCTTGACTTTGATGATTTAGAAGTAGACTATCTTGCAGAAGATGAGTTAGAGTTTACTGAACTTGATATAAATTATTTAGATGTAAACTTTCTTGAAGACTTGTTAGACATTATACAAGATGTAAACGAACTTGACCAGACTGAAACAATATTAAAAGCTGACCTAGATTTAAAAGGAACAGCTATGGGTTTTGATTCTAACACACAGATTAATACTTTTGCTACAGATAATATCATAACTTTCTTACGAACATTAGAAGATACTATAAGATTAGATTTAGATAAGACAGGTTCTTATACTGTTATCCTTGTACAAAATGGAAAGAGTACACAAATTATAGTAAATGGTGGAAGTTCTTCAACAATCACTATAAAACAAGGCGATTAGAGAAAATCGACCTCACCAGATGCTCTGTATTGCATTTTCTGACCATACCTAATACGATAAGTATCGGAAGACCAATTATTCAACACAGAGCTTCTCCGTGCCTCTGAGAGGATTTAGCTATTTTTAACCAGAAATCTTAATCTTTTTTGGTTTTTCGTTGTCTGGTATGTTTTTTTCTAGTATAATTTCTAGAATACCATCAGACATTGTAGCTTTTTTAACTTCCACATGTTCTGCAAGAGCAAACGATTTGTAAAACTCTTTAGTAGAAATACCCTTGTGAAGAAATTCTGCTCTNTGNTTTCCTGTNTTGTCTTCACGACACACAGAAACTGTCAAAGTATTATCATCTATTTCAATATCAACNTCAGATTTTTTAAATCCTGCTATTGCTATTCTAATAATATACTTATCATCAGTATCGCTGATTGCTTCCTTAAGAATATCATAAGGTGGATAGTTTGATTGAGGGATTGATGCTCTTTGNAATGTATTAAANATTTCATCAAANCCAACNGAGAANGGGCTGAACTGCCCNAATGCTTTTANATTTGTCATATTAACTCCTTTTATAAAGCAAGTTNNTGAGTGCCGACCTTTCGCACACCCTTNTNTATATTATAGTGTCTATNNNNAATTTGTCAAGTCTATTGTGTAAATTTTTATAGNTTTNGATTTACCTTTNACTTTNATAGGTTTTAANTTAACAAGTTTNATATCTGTTTGTAGTGCTGTGTTTTCTGCTATNACTATATCNTCTCCTACTTCTTTACAACTTGANTCCATTCTAGCTGCAAGATTAACNGCATCNCCAATAGCAGTATAATCAAANCTATNTNTNACTNCCACATGTTACCNANNANANCANCNCCNNNATTAATNCCNATACCNATATCAATACCNANATNNGCTTCTNNCATTTNTNTTTTNATTTCTATAGCTGTAAGTATNGCTCNNTCTTCATGCATANCTAANTCTANNGGNGCATTNAANATNGCCATCATAGCATCNCCNATNTATTTGTCAACCATACCACCATACTTTTTAACTGCATTAGNTTGNATAGTTAATGNNTTNTTCATNANNTCTGTTANTTNTTCNGGTNGTAATTTTTCTGANAGTGAAGTAAAGCCCCTTACATCTGTAAAAAGAAAAGAACAATTCTTTCTTTCTCCACCAAGTTTTAAAGAATCAGGATTATCTTGTAATTGTTTCACTTGTCTTGGGTCAAGATAATGTTCAAACTGTTTCTTTATTTGTTGTCTAAGTTTGTATTGAGTTCTAAAATTTAAATAGAATTGTTGTGAAGCAATAAGTGTCATACTTGTCATACTCCAAGTAACATCAATTAAAAAACCTCGTGAAATAAAATAGTAACCTAGCCCAGCTATCAATGTAATCAATGTTCCTGCCGATATTAATCCCAATGTTATACCAAAACGATTTATTANAAAAGCGATTAATAGTCCTGAAATGCATAATATAANTAACTCCACAAATAATCTNTAGTCTGGTATGAACGGAGAGTNAATCAAAATACTTTCTGCAAGNGCAGCCTGTATCTTGTGAGGNTCTAATAGCCCATTTGGTGTGGCTAAAGTNGGCATTACCCCCTCTGCAGTAACACCTANNAATACAAACTTACCTGCAACATTCATTTCNNNNAGTGTAGTTTNTNNTGTATCAACCCATGAAATCCANTTACGACCAAGACTATCTGTNGNTATNGGNTTNANTCCTCTAANTCTTATTTGTTCTATNCCATTNTNGTTTGTTTTTATTTGATANGTTTTAGCATCNACTAAAGTTTTTAANACTTCAGTTCCAAAAGANGCAACCCANCCATCAGGNGTTTNTTGNANTAANGGTATTCTTCTTACTAAGATTATCTACATCNACNGGAGCAGANACAGNACCTTGAGCNGANACTTCTTGAAGNTCTGGTATATTCTGTAAAAATCCTTTTGCTTTTGGTAAGTCTACATCTGGTCCAAGTATAACAGTACCATGAGTTTTAGGATACTCTCCATTGTCAAACTCAGGCATAGCTAAAACACTAGGAGCATATCCTAACATTTGACTGAATACTTTATCTCCACCAAATCTATCTGGTTGTGGAAAAAGTATGACCCATCCTATTCCTAATGCACCTTCATTAATTATTTGTCTGTGTATCTCTGAGAGGTCTTGTCTAGGAAAAGGATAACCACCTCGTTTTTGTACATCTTCTTCTGTAATATTTAAGATTACAAAGTTACCAGATGGTTCTGGTGTTTGTACAAAAGCATCAAAGGTTTTTAACCTCATTACTTCTAAAGGTGTAACATTAAATAATAAAGGTAATGCCAACAAACCTAACAGTAAATTAGCCCACTTCAATCTAACATTCTCCTAGCATTTAAATTAGCTTCAATATAATTATGTATTTCATCTAACTTATTTGTNCCTTCTCTTATAACAGTTTGTAATGTTGCATATTCTTCATCNGTAAAATAAGGTTTTAGTTCTTTAATATCAGTTGANACTCTTTCNGTAATNANTTTACCTGCTCTATTGTAAAGAACTTTATATCCTAGTAATACAGCTTCTTTTTTATTCATTGACATCACTAAAGGTTATGTTATCTTGTCTTCCTCTTAATCCTGCTTTCATATAAGTAGTAGCACGACCCTCAAAAAAGTTTTGATGTTCTACTCCTGTAACTTCATCAAGCCAACCCAAAGGATTTTCTCTTTGGTCATAATTAGTTTTAAGACCTAACTGTAATAATCTTCTATCAGCTATATATCTATTGTAAGCATACATATCTTTTTTAGTTAGTCCTTGTATGTCTCCCATTTCAAATACCAAATCAAGAAACTTATCTTCAAGTTCTACCATTTGTCTACAAATATCATAGAGTTCTTTTTTAAAATCATCTGTCCATATATCTACATTTTCTTTTATAAACTCTCTAAATAATTTAGTCATNGCTTCTACATGTAANGACTCATCACGAATAGAATANGTNACTATCTGACCCATNCCTTTCATCTTTCCAAANCTAGGAAAGTTTAATAAGATTGCAAAGCTACTAAATANTTGTANNCCNTCTGTAAAAGCAGAATANACAGCAAGAGTTTTNGCTATNGTTCTNTTATCNGANTTNGTAGGTTTAAANTTAGAAACATANTCATGTTTATCTGACATCTCTTCGTAGTCAGCAAAAGCTTTGTANTCTATATCAGGCATACCNACNGTATCAAGTAGTAAGCTNTANGCNTGTTGATGTATAGATTCCATGTTAGCAAAAGATGACATCATCATTCTTGCTTCTGGNTTTTTAAATGTACGCATATACTTATCAATGTACCCACTAGCTACATCTACATCTGATTGAGTAAACAATCTAAATATTTGTGTAAGTAAATTCTTTTCTTTGTCAGTTAAATCTTGCCAGTCTTTTACATCTGTATGTAGTGGTACTGACTCTGGCATCCAATGCATTTGATTCTGTAATACATAATAATCAAACATCCATGGATATTCAAATGGTTTATAATAATCTCTATTCCCCAATAAGCTCATATTTATTCTCCCTTAATAGTTTTAAATGTTCTGTTGCTTCTGCATACTCTTCAAATAATTTAGCTACAGTTTTTACTGTATCAGGATGGTCTGCTACACCTACACCTTCTATAAAATACATTTGAAGATTACATAAAGCTTCTGTTTGTTTCGCTTTATATTTATCATACAAAGCATCATATAATATTTCTACTTTCATATTACCCCTCACAGGCTATACATTCCACATCATCTAACTTGATTCTTGGAACTTTAATGTTTACATTTTCTACACTTCTAGCTGCGTTAGACCTAAAATAGTAGAGTGATTTAAGTTTATTCATACCATACCAATGCACATCATTTACATACTGCATATATTCATCATGTATATCTTGACCCTCTGTAGCTTTTGGTAAAGTAAAGAATAAGTTTACGGATTGTGCTTGACATATATATTGTTGTCTTTGATACGCATGTTCTACAACCCATATTTGATTTATTTCGTTTGCAGTTTTAAATATTTCTTTTTCATCATCAGTAAGAACATCTAAATGTTGTACTGAACCATCATTACCTGCAATATCTTTCCAAAGATTTTCTAACTCTTTTAACTTTAATCCTTTTGATTTTAAAAGTTTTTCTAAGTATTTATTTTTAACTTGATAAGTGCCTGATAAAGTTTTATGAGTATAACAATTAGCTCTATAAGGCTCGATACTAGGAGAAGTACCACTACATATAATACCAGAGGAAGCGTTAGGAGCAACAGCCAATAGATTAGCATTTCGATTACCTGAACCATGTATGTCAGGAGCTTCGCCCCTTTCACTAGCCAATCTTTTAGTTGCTTGTAAAGCTTTGGATTTAATATGTTTGAAAGCATTGTGATTAAAACTGGTTGCGAAAAGATGTTCAAAAGGTATGTTCCTAGATTGTAGATATGCATGAAAACCCATTGCACCCAAACCGAGACTTCTCTCTCTATATGCCGAATAGGCAGATTTAGTATAGCCTTCTTTACCTTCTTTAATATATTTACTAAACCTATTAAAATTTGCACTATAACCTCCTAACTGTGCTGTGTCTACTGCGTTTTCAATATAATGTTCTATTATATTATCTAACATTCTTATTAAATCTTCTATAAAATAATTATCACTTACCCATGTTTCAAAGTGTTCTAAGTTAACAGAGGACAAACAACATACTGCAGTTCTTTCTTCATTAGTTGGAAGTGTTATCTCTGAACATAAATTACTTTGTTTAATCTCTAAACCTAAATCTTTTTGTTGTTTTGGTAATGCATCATTACAGGTATCAATATTAATCATATAAGGTTCTCCTGTTTCAGCACGAGCATTTATTATTTGAAACCATAAATCTCTAGAGTTTATAGTCTTAACTGCTTCATTAGTTTTAGGGTCAATCAATCTCCAGTCTTCATCATTTTTTACAGCATCTAAAAATGCATTTGTAATATTAATTCCATTGTGTAGATTTAAACACTTTCTATTTATATCTCCTCCTGATTCTTTTCTCATGTTTATAAACTCTTCTATCTCAGGATGATTAACATTCATGTAAGCAGCATAAGAACCTCTTCTAGTTGTGCCTTGATTAAAGGCTAACATTTGTGAGTCTACTACATGCATAAATGGAATCGAACCAGTTGAACGACTGCCATGAGTAGTAGGTATCCCATTGCTCCTAACATCTCCCCAGAATCCACCGATACCTCCACCCGAACTAGCCAACCATATATTTTCATCGTAGTGAGCAGATAAGCCATTCCTGCTGTCAGGTACATAATTAAGAAAGCAAGAGATAGGTAACCCACGAGTTGTTCCCCCGTTACTAAGAATAGGAGTGCTAAACATGAACCAACAGTCGGAACTGTAGTTATAAAGTCTTTGAGCCAATGCATAATCTGTTTCTCCTTTAAATGTCGCACCAAAAACTGCAGCTCTGGCAAAAGCTTCTTGTGCGTGTGTTTCATTATCCCAAAAATATCTATCTTTGAGTGTATCTAAACTAAACTTATCAAAGTTTTTTTCTTTGTCATAGTCTATNATAATTCCTAAATAATTTTTAGTTCCTATTTTATCTTCTACCATTGATGTCCTCTAAATATAAAGCAATAATTGCATAGTGTATTATCTTATACAACTCTGCTTTTTTGTTATCTTTTTTACCATATCTCATAGCATATTTCATAATGTTACCTACAGTAAAACCCTCTCCATGTCCGGAATCAATTATCATATCAGTAGCTTGATATTTACCATTTGAATAATGTTGAGTATAAGTTTCATCAATGTAAGATTTAATTATATTAAGAATTTTATCTTCTTTAAATTTATAATTTATTCTTTTTTTCATATTTGCCACTCATAATTTTTTACTAACTGCCAGTATTTTAATATACTATTAAACATTTCTTTATGTTTTTCATGTGATTCTTTTTCCCATATGTGACATAATACTATACTTGTATTAGCTCTGTCAACAAAAATAGATACTCTAGTAGGGTCATCTATGTTACAACCTTGTGCGTAAGCAGATAGTTGCATACCATGTTCATCATATACTAATTTAGCAGGGTCTTTACCTTCAAGATTATCTTTAGTTTTAAAATCCACAAATATCCCTGACTTAGAATACAAGTCTATTTTACCACCATAACCTTGATTAGCACAAAAAGAATCTTCTGCTATCCAATCTTCATTAGGAAAGTTTTCATCCAACCATGCTTGAATAATTTTGTAAGGTTTTGATTTACCTTTACCAAGAAATCCTTTCTCTATTTGAGCATGTATCTTAGTACCTTCTGTTGCAGCTTTTGAACCAATCTTTTTTGCATCAGCTTTACATCTGTACACAAAAGAATCCATAGACTCTTCATCTCCTATGTCAAGTGTTGCTGCAGATTTTATTGCTTGAGTTATCTTCCAATTTTCTAAAGCAGGTTTAGCAACCATGCCTATAATTGTAGTAACAGAAGGAACAAGTCCTAAACTTTTAGCATCTCTTAAAGTTGTATTTCTTTCTTTACCATTAGCTCCTATGATAGTGTACATAGGTTCTCCTTCAAGAGAATACCAATGTCCTGATTCGGATGTAAACTTATTATAGTTGTCTAATTTAGTTTTGTCAATACCTTTAGTCATTTTTTAAGTCCTTAAATGTTTTAAACACATCTGATGTAAATAATTTTTGTATATTTACTAACCACATTCTACTTGCTTTATGGTCTCCTCCACTAACAGACTTTTTAAAATCTAATTTTTCTATAAGTTGTTTTAGTTTTGGTACATCAAATATAAAGGTACAAAATATGTCATCATCAATACAAAGATTGTGAAACCAAAAGTCTGCTTCAGTTGTAATAATACCAGAAGGTTTACCATAAGATTCATACTCAATACAAATGTTACCTGTTTTCATCCACATACCTCTCTCGGATTTAACTTCTATCTTTTTATTATTAAACATGTCTGCTATTTTATCTTCTCTTATCTGACCATACTNTAAATCTAGGTCAAACTTTTTTCTATNTTCTTTAGTGGGTTTCACTCCAATTACCTCCTATTTTATATTGNCCAGTTAAATCGCATCGCATATTAAACTGTTCTGTTACTTTTTCTATNGACTCNACACCTAGTCTGCCAATATAATCTGCTTGAGATTCTTTGACTTGTAGTTGCCACTCATCATGTATATTGGCTACAAAGTTAGCATCTATACCATTTAATCGCATAGATAAATATAAGTTTATCATTGCTTGTTTCATTACAATAGCACCACTACCCTGTAATAATGTATTTAGTGCTGAATGTTGACTTCTAACATAAATTTTTCTACCATCTATACCTTTTAGATAACCACGATTAGAAGCTTGTTGAACTCTATCTCTTAACTTTTTCAAGGCAGGTAAGTTACGATAAAATCTTTCTTTTAATTCTTTACCTTTCTTTATATCTCCATTTATTATCTTACCTATCTTTGCATCCCCAGCTCCATATACTAAAGCATAGATAAATGTTTTAGCTTGGTCACGAGTTTTAAGACCAGCTAGTTCTTGATTAGTAGAATGTATATCCCCATTGATAACTTCTTCGATGTAATCAGCATCATTCATATAATGTGCTAACATTCTTAACTCTAATCCACTTGCATCTATACCTACAAGTTTATATCCTTCTGGCACAGTCCAACAAGCACGACACTCTTTACCATAAGGACTACCTAAGTTTGGAACTTGAGCCATGTTAGGGTTTCTATGGGTCATTCTACCCGTGATAGTTCCATTAGGTATAACTCTACCATGGACTCTATCCTCTTTTAGTTCATCAATCCATGATGATACTTGTGCTATTCTTTTCTGATATAACAAGTAGTCAGCAATAAGTTTAGCTTCTTTTATATGCGTAATCTTTTTAAGTGTACCTTCATCTACTATAGGTTGACCAGTAGGAGTAAATCTTTCAGGTTGCCAACCAAAGTCTATAAGATACTCTCCTATTTGTTTACGACTNCCTAAATTAAACTCNACTAATTTNTTACGNATNAATGGNCCANGATTACCNGATNNNANAATACTTTCATACTCTTCATCAGTAAGTCCTCGCTTACTTAATTCTCCATTCTTTTTAATGTATGGTAAAACTTGTTTATCATCTATCCATTTAGGTTTAAATGTATTATGAACTTCATCTTCTACATCTGCTTTGTTCTGGTTAAGTTGAGCAAGTAAAGTCATAGCTTGTTTACTATCAAAATAAAATCCTGTCTGCTCTTGTTCTCTCATTATAGATGCAGTTTTATGTTCTAAGTCAAGTGATTGTTTACTAAAACCTAGTCCCTCATCTAATAAATATTTATAGACAGCTTCATTTAATATGACATCTTGTTCACAATAGTTTAACATAACAGGAGTATAGTTATCAAACTCTGGCTGTTCTTGTTTAGGAACTCCTAATCTATAACCCCAAGTTTTTAAACTGTGTCCGTTTTCTCTAACAGGATTATACAATCTTGACATTACTAANGTGTCAATAACTTTACCAGAGTATTTAAAGTTNTATAACTTTTCTAATACAGGTAAATCAAATCCTATAATGTTATGTCCTATCAANGTATCAGCTTGTTCTAATAGTTTAATACCATCTTCAATTTCATCTGGTGTAAATCTATAAGACTTACCATCTACTTCTTTAGCTACGATACACCATACTTTTGTAGCATTTAGGTCATCAGTTTCTATATCAAAAATCAGCTTCATTTGTAAATGTCTCCTCATCTGTTACTTCATGTAATCTACCAGTATCAATATCATATTTTAAACTACAAGCCATTCCNGTATCGCCTGTNTATCTTGATTTCAATACTCTTACTTTAGTTATGTTAGCTTCATCNGGATTNTCTGCCTGTTGATTTCTTTCTAGTGCTATNACACAATCNGATAACTGTGCNATACCTTGAGANCCTTTNANNTGNGATANAGATACTTGTATNCCNTTCTCATGTCCTCNGTCTCCNGANGCTCTACGCAANTGNGATACTAATATCATACCTACACCNGTNTCTTCTACAAGNCTACGCAATCTATTCATAAGCATATCAATACCTCNNCNTTCATCTCCNTCNGTNAANACATTNACAAGCATNTGNANNTGGTCAACNACTACCCAATCACATTGACANCCNACAATAATATATCTTAACTTAGAAAATATTTCTTCTATATCTGTTGCTCCTAAGTGTGCATGGATGTAAACTCTACCCTCTTGTATTGCATTATCAAACAAAGTTTGTAGCTCTTCATCTGTGTACTTGGCTCGTTTCTCTGATAAATATATTCTATCATTAGCTTCAATAGATACAATACCATCTGCAGTTCTTAACCAGTTTTCTTCTAGTGCTATGATACCTACATTATCTTTTGTATTCTTTATAAGATGATGTTCAAGTTCTCTAGTCACACTAGACTTACCAAGTCCTGTNCCACCAGTCAAAGTTACAAGTTCTCCTTTACGCATACCATACAGCTTCTTGTTTAAACCTTCCCAAGGATAAGCTATACTTTCTTTCTCCTCTCTGTTTAACCAATCATTTTTCTTACTGGACAACTCCATGATACCAGATGGAGTATAAGTCTTAGCTTCCCACCAAGCATTAGTAAACTCTTTGAACTTTTTCTTGACAAGCATTTCATTTGCATCCTTGTATCCATTNGGTAAGTTTACTATCTTAGCTTTGCCCGGTTTAAGAATACGAGCCACTTGTATTGCAGCTTCTCTACCTGCCTTATCATTATCAAAACAAAGAACAACATTCTCAAAACTTTCAACAAACTCAATGCTTTCTCTAATATCTTTTACAGCAGAGGATGCTCCTCGTTTAATNGATACAGTTGACCACTTATCTTGAAACAATTCATTGACTGCCATAGCATCACACTCGCCCTCAGTTATGGTTAAATATTTACCACCTTTATTTTTATACAACTGCTCTCCAAACAATCCTGTGCCTTGGAATGTACCATTACATGCAAAGTTTTTATTGTCAATATATCTAGTTTTTGTAGCAACTATTTCACTACCATTATGAAATGGATAAATATGTTGCTTAACTTGACCATTGTTATCTCTAACAACCTTAACACCAAACTTTCTAGCAGTTTGTTCTGATATATTTCTATCAGTCAAAGCTCCGTATACTCCTGTATATGAATTAAGAAATGATGTTTCAGGTTGTTTCATTGGTACAACTGTATTACTATCTGCATTGTCATAGTCTGGAAAAAATGTATTACAACTAAAACATTTTGCAGAACCATTACTATTTAATGAAACAGCATCACTACTATCACATTTAGGACATGGTAATTTGTGTTTAATAAATTGTGTATTCATTCTATCTCCTATAAAAAATGAGGCGTTGTTCATATGACATCTAAGCCGATACTATGTATGGACTACTGTGCCAAACAGGATTTATACTTTAATAGCTATCCTCTTTTACGCTAACCTCGTTGTATTACGATACCTCGTTTAAAGAATCATCTTCTGTTGAAGTTTCTTCTTCTGTTGGTGTTTCCACCACAGCTTCTGGACAATCAGCTAATAATGTTTCAAGATTACCTTGATGTCCTTGTGTAGCAAAGTTTAGTGCTTCAACTAAAGTATTTAATGTTCCCATTTTGTTTATGCTAACATTAGCATTCATTCTGGAATCACTATTCTCTATCTTTGAAACATCATAAACTGTTTCGCCACTATCATTCTTGATGGTAATAATCATTATTAAAACTCCTCGTTATCATCAAAAAATTCTGACCCATCTTCAGCTTTGTATTCAACAAGCTCAACGACTTGTACACCTTGTAGGTCAAGACTCTTGCCTGACTTACCAGCATACTCCCATTCGTATTCACTACATTGAACTCTAACTTTAGAGCCATTCCCTACAGCAACATTGATGTCTTGCTTATTGGAATCAAGTAATCTGGGTGCATTCCTAACCATACCATTAGGACCATTAACCTTTCTCTTGATAACCAAAGCCGGACCTTCATCCATTTGCTTTATTGTATGCCCACGACTTGCAAAGTCATCAGCAACACCCTGTTCCACTACTAAGTTAATAGTGTATACAGGTTCAAAAGTGGTATTAGGTGTCTTGATAGATGCCCAATACCCC